>Ga0265297_10000514_pt1 | contig 112044 bp, 108 predicted proteins | sample Munlanlwell13791_FD_192502 | JGI IMG/M metagenome (GOLD analysis project Ga0265297, IMG submission 192502) | Leachate microbial communities from a municipal landfill in Southern Ontario, Canada - Leachate well 137-91 | ecosystem: Engineered > Solid waste > Landfill > Unclassified | place...
CCTCCCCGAAAAGGCCCAGGCCCGGCACGAGATTCACGGTTCCGTCGGGGATTTCATCCGGGCCGCCGCTTACGCTGTTCGCCCGCGCGGGCGCATTTTTATGATCTATCCGGCCCGCCGCCTGGCAGAGCTGATTTTCCAGATGCGACGTTTCCAGGTAGAGCCGAAGCGCTTGCGAATGGTCCATTCCCGCGTGGAGATGGAGGGGGAATTTGTTTTGATGGAAGGCATCGTTGCAGGCGGAGAGGAATTGGCGGTCTTGCCGCCCTTGGTCATCTATGGGGAGGACGGCGTCTATACCCCGGCGATGCAGGAAATTTTCACCGACCTTTGCGTCGCTGCAGAAACCGGCGCCGGCTGATTTCCCTGATCATTACCCGCTGCAGGATTTCCTTCAGCTCGGGATCGTTAATGGCCGCAAGACTTTCCGCCATCAGGCGTTCATCCCGGGCCTTGAGGAAAGATGTCCACGTGGATAAAGGAACAGTAGGCTCGTTCCCGGCGTGGATTGCCGGGACCTCGCCGATGGAAAAATGCAGTGTCTGGACGGTTCCTTCCCCATAGAGGCAGTTGAATTTCTGGATGATGTCTTTTTTCAGGAACTGAAGCTGATGCATCCAGACCGAAGAGGCCACCTTGACGGAAAGGACACCTCTCCTGATTTGCTCCGGCAGGGTCTGGGCGGCAATCTGGGGTCCCACCGCTTCACTCCATACCCGGCGCAGGGAAGTATTTGCTCCGGCAACGGGAATCCCCTGCTTTTTCATGATTTTTTGAAGAATATCGGCAATGGGTAGGGGTTTGAATTGGGGGCGGCGGCGCGGCGGCATACCTTTTAACTTACCTCCCGTTTTCATGACGGGGTTGCGTATTTTGTTCGTTCACGGTAGCATGACCTTCAAATCTTGATTGCCTCAATATTTCTTAAGGAGCCGATATGTCTTTAGCCGATTTAGTAGCACAAGTCAAACGACACCCCCGGTATCGCGAGGTGGGGATGATCCTCTGCCATAACGGCGTTGTCCGGGGGACTTCCCGGGATGGAAAGCCGGTTGCGGAGCTGACCGTAAAGGCCGACCGCCCCCGTCTGGACGAGATTATCGCCGAGATGAAAAGTCGCCCCGGCATTATCGAAGTCCTCGCCGAGGTTCGGGAGGGGACGCTCCTGGTCGGGGACGATGTCATGTATGTCGCCGTCGCCGGGGACCTCCGGGAAAACGTCTTTCCCGTCCTGGAAGACACCGTCAATACGATCAAGCGGGACGTGACAAAAAAGAGAGAGCGCTGATCACAGGATCTTTCTTATTTCCTTTACAAAGGCATCATAGGTCTCGCGGCCAAAGAGGACGAAACGAATCAGTTCAATGTCTTCGTGCTCCCCCAGGTAATCCACCGCCGTCTTCAGGGCGATATGGGCGGCCTCGGCCAAGGGATAACTGTAGACCCCCGTGCTGATGGCGGGAAAGGCGATGCTCTTCAGTTTTCTGGCGGATGCGAGCTTCAGGCTCTCCAGATAGGCGCTCCGCAACAGGTTAGCCTCTCCTGCCGCGCCTCCCCGATAGACCGGTCCGACGGTATGGATGACATACTTCGCCTTCAGGGCGCCCCCGGAGGTAATGACCGCCTGACCGGTGGGACAACCGCCGATCTTCCGGCATTCCTCCATGATGGACGGTCCTCCGGCCTGATGGATGGCCCCATCCACCCCCGCCCCGCCGGCCAGGCGGGAATTGGCGGCATTGACAATGACATCCGTCTCTTCCCGGGTTATATCCCCCTGCACCAGCGACAGCATCCCTTTGTTGACCTGCACGTCCATAATTATCACCTCCTCATTCATAACTACTTTAAGGTATGTGAGAAATTTAACCTGCTATTACGGCTTATGCAAGGAAATAATCGGGGTGCCATACTTTCTTCTTGACTGTAAGAATAATCAGTGTTTCAATCCATGCAACCGCTTAAAGTAGCGCGTGATTTTTGTGTTGCTCCCTTTCGATTCGTAATACTCGGTTCTGATTTAAGATCACTACCAAACAGTTATGGATAATTACATTTCTTTTCTTTCACTGCCCTGACCATGCTGCGCAACCCACTCTTTTAGCGCGGCATCGATACGTGCCTGCCAGCCGGGGCCTGTAGAACGAAAATATTCCAAAACATCGCGGCTGTAACGAATTGTTACAGGTTCCTTCGTCGGCATCTTCTGCACCCCCCGTTGCCCCGGCTTTCGTTTCGGCAATACCGCTAAGAGCTCCTGTGGCATCAACTCAGCGGCAGGTCGGAAGCGCTTCATATCCTCACTGGTCAATTCCCGAACTTCCCCGGATTTATCGGTTAGCGGTTTCTTCTTCATAACATCGGACCTCCCTTCTGTTTGCCTTGCGAAAACTGATAATCATCATACCACCATCTCTATCAAAAGACAGGGAGCGCAACTTTATGTTATGTTCGCTCTTCATCGGGTCGAAAGCGATTTTCATGGCTTATTGTAACTACAATTAAGGAAAATAAGCAAGGACAAATACGCAACAGTCGCCGAATTTGCATTTGACAAATGATATTACATTTAGTATCATGCAATCCATGAGTGGAGCCGATAAGCTGATTGCAAAGATGAGGAACAACCCCCGCGACTGACAGATCGACACATTAGTAGGCCTTGCCGAAAAGAACGGCATCGAAGTCAGAAGTCACGGCGGCAGTCATTACATATTCTCTCATCCGAATGTACCCTTTCACCCATCTGTCCCGGCGCATAGACCAATTAAGCCGGTGTACGTCAAACAATTCATCGAACTCTTGGACGCAGTGAAGGAGTTGGAAAAATGAACATCAAAAAAATAAAGACCATCACGCCTCCTCATCCTTTCGAGGCATACACCCATGTTGTCAGCCCTCTTTCCTCAGAAGAAGGTGGAGGTTTTCTTATCTCCTTTCCCGATCTTCCCGGGTGCATATCCGATGGGGAGACTATCGAAGAGGCGATCCATAACGGCAGGGACGCTTTTCTCGCCTGGATTTCCGCGCAAGCGGATATGGGGAAAGAAATCCCAAGGCCCTCGTACCGCGTGCCGGAAGCTGAACCGTCTATGTCCGGAAAATTTGTACAGCGCGTGCCGAAAAGCCTTCATGCCAAACTTTCTGTTCTCGCCAAGCAGGAGGGCGTCAGCCTCAATACACTCGTGCTCACTTTCATCGCCGAAGGCGTAGGAATGAGAGAAGAGAAGCGCCATGCTCAGTAGTCGGCGGGAGCTGAAACACGAACCTCCCGTTTCCATACTTTCTTCTTGACGGAAAGAATAATCAGTGTATTGTCCTCACATACCTAACAGTTTAGTTCCATGAAGTATTATTCTTTTCGATTAGAAGAAAGGAGTATCTTATGGCAACCACTGGAACCTACACACCCAACCAGCTCTATTCCGTCCCCCTGGCCGAACTCCAGGCAGACCCCAACCAACCCCGTAAATACCTTGATCCCCAGGCCCTGGAAGAGCTCACCGCCTCCGTGGTCCAGCACGGCATCCTGGAGCCGATCCTCTTCCGCCAGGACAAACAGACCGGACTCCTCTACGTTGTCGCGGGGGAAAGGCGTTGCGCCGCTGCCCGCAAGGCCGGCCTGAGCACCGTCCCGGCCGTCTTCATAGACAGCGACAACTATGCGGAGATCGCCCTGGTGGAAAACATCCTCCGCCAGGATCTGAGCCCTGTCGAAGAGGCGGAAGCCCTGAAGCGCCTCCAGGACGACCATGCCTACAAGCAGGAAGACCTGGCCCGCATCCTCGGGAAGGCCGCCGCCACCATCTCGGAAACCCTCTCGATCACAAAACTCCCCCAGCAGGTACGGGATGAATGTCGCCAGGACCCCAGCGTGCCGAAGAAAGTTCTCATCGGCCTGGCCAAGAACAAGCAGCAACGGAGCATGATCACCCAGTATCAGAAATACCGTAAAGCCCAGGCCAAGGCGGCCGCGCCGAGCACACGCACAACGGCGAAGACCAGCCCGGCGCAAACCATGGCGGGCGCTCTGGAGGCGGTAGAAAAGAAGGTTTCGGCATTGGATTTCGGGACCTTTTCCGGGGAGGATGTGCAACTGATGTCCAACGCCATGAAGGGGCTTCAGACCACACTGAAGAAAACAATCGCCCGGATACCGAGGTAGGATTGAACAAGGAAAATATTCAGGCACTCGGTATATACATGAATAATGTCTAATAGTTGACTTACTTCGCCGCGGCGAAGTTGCAAGACGCAGGCGGGACAAGGCATTACGGGCTTTAGGCTCAAGATCGGCAAGGGAAGGGGCTCCCTGGCGGTGGTAAAATAGGAGCTTGAGTTCTTGGTCAGTGTAATTTTGGAAGATTTGGAGCGGGAGAGATTAGCGATTTCTTGAAGTGTTAAAGGGGCCTGTTTATCGGTATACAAGACTTCAAAGCATTTGGTAGGAGTTACTGAGAGGATTATTGAATACGGGGCGAAAGGTGCACATGATTGACGGCTTATTATCCGTTCACGTAAAATGTGAACAGCTTTCTGAAGTCAATAAGCTGGCCTATCTTGCATGGATACAAGAATTCTATGCGTAATGATCACATCAGTAACGATCCAAGACTTTAGTATCGGACAAATTTTCCACATTTTACGAAGTTCTTTCTTGTCTTTATAAACATAATATCCAAAATGATGTGAATAAATATTCCCTTGTAATCATGTCACATATTTCTTTTGAATGTAAATGACCTGTGTTAAAGTGATATCTAAATTAGCGGAAAAAGCGAAGTTCGTATATTGATTGTTCGATAAACACCAAGAAACCTGGAATAACTAACTATGGATGCATACAGTAGAATCGAAATCTTGATGGCAGACAAATATGGGAAAAGCACAACGACCAGAAAAGCAGTCGGCGATTTCATGCTGGCTGATAATCATGCTGTAAACGTGAAGAGCAACAACGTCGCTAAACAGAATTACTCACCCAACATGATTTCGATTAAGAAAATGCATAAATGGGTCTTCGAGGAACGAAATGAACTCAGCTTCATATTTGTAGATTATGAGGAAGTGGGAGATGGCTTGAGAATATTGAAAGAATCCGATCTGATTCCGATTGAACGAATCAGCTGGCACTGTTTGTCAATAGAAGCTCAGGGCTACGGTGTAATTCAAAAAGTTGGTCCTTTAGAGATTGTCCCAGATCAGACAAAACGGGATTTTTACAAGGGATTTCTGGCGGCATACGAGAAATACAGAGAGAAAGAGCACAAGAAACATGAACGCTTTTCTAAGTTATTCATAAAGAATCCAGATAGTATAGATTGGTGATGATAGAGGACTTTAATTTCTATGAGCCCTAAGAAGGAATACGGAGACTTCCAAACCTCAGAAAGCTTGGCCGCGAGGGTTGTATCACTCGTGGATGATCTTTTTGGGACGCCGGAAATCGTGATCGAACCGACTGTCGGGTTGGGAGCTTTCCTCAAGGCTTCGGCAGAACGTTGGGGAGATACCTCGGACTATATAGGCTACGAGGTCAACGAGGCGTACGTTGATCTCTCTCGCAAAAGTTTGAGTCAGTTCGGTGTAAAGATTCTCCACCGAGATTTCTTCAACGAGGATTGGAAATGCAATCTAGCACGATCCTCGAAGAACCGGATTCTCGTTATTGGGAACCCGCCGTGGGTGACGAATTCAGAGTTGGGGCAACTTGGAAGCAAGAATCTTCCCCAAAAATCAAACTTTCAGGGGCTACGGGGTTTCGATGCTCGCACTGGCAAATCGAATTTCGATATCGCAGAATGGATGTTGATTCGATTGATGGAAGCTCTTCCATCCGACGGAGCCATCGCCATGCTGTGCAAGACAATGACGGCAAGAAAGGTCTTGCGACATTTCTGGAAGAAGGACGGAGGGCGAGAAGGTTCAAGATTGTTTCATATTGATGCCAAGCTGGAATTCAATGTCGCTGTCGATGCATGCCTCTTCTTCACTACAGGCAAACGCTCAGATGATCGAGTTGCGATGGTGTACGCTGATCTCGATACTGCATCTACTTCCACGAGATTCGGATTCGTTGGTGGAGATTTGGTTTCTGACATCGATGCTTATCAGGCGCATAAGAAACTGGATGGAGGAACATTAACGTACACTTGGCGGTCGGGCGTCAAGCACGACGCTGTCAAGGTTATGGAATTCACTCGCAATGGCCAGAAGCTGATCAATGGATTTGGTGAAGCAGTAGAGATTGAGGAGGACTATGTCTTTCCGCTGTTGAAGTCTTCCGACCTCGGCAATGGGCGTATCGTTATTCGGAGGTTTGTGTTGGTTACGCAAAGACACACTAGCGACGATACAACAGAGATCGAACAGAAAGCTCCGAAAACCTGGGAATACTTAATGCGCCATAAAGACATTTTGGACGGAAGAAAGAGTTCTATTTACAGGGACCGTCACAGATTCTCTGTATTTGGAATCGGTCCCTATTCGTTCGCCCCTTGGAAGGTCGCCATTTCAGGCCTCTACAAGAATATGTCATTCGTGGTAGTTCCGCCTTGCGATAAGCGCCCGGTCATGGTCGACGACACCTGCTACACCATCCCATGTCAATCCAAGAAAGAGGCCGATCTTCTTTTTGAGTTGCTGTCCTCGGTAAAAGCAAAGGTGTTCTTGAAGTCGTTGGTTTTTGCAGACTCAAAACGTCCAATCACCATCGATGTGCTTCGCAGAATTTCTTTTGTGGAGCTTGCTCATAGCCTTGGCAAGCTAGATGAACTAAAATATTTTGTCCATTCTCAGTCAGCAGGCGACGCGACAGAGCTTCAGATGCCGCTACTGATGGAGCCTAACCAAAAATATCGAACAATTGCCTGCACACGTACGCTTCGCCCTGGGCGGGTTCGCGTCGTTGAGGTGTGAAGTTAACCTCTTTCGATCCGCAATGCTCAGTCCTAATAACTTTACACCACGCACCCTTAGTATGATACCTCGTCCAGCCCATACCGCTATTTCATGATAAAGACTCGTTGATTACCACTCTAAGCAGAGTGTGCCTGACAAAATTCCCGGATACTTTGTTTCAGCAATAATAATAACTTTAAATGCATGATTATAAGATGGTTGCCTCCTTGAGTTCCCGGGCATAGGCCGCGGCCTGCGGGAGAAAGTCTTTTTCCTGGCTGTGTTGGGAGATCCATTTGACGAAGGCGCTGCCGATGACGACCCCGTCGGCGAGGGCGGCGAATTTCCTTACCTGGGCCGCTGTCGAGATGCCGAAGCCGACGGCCACGGGGAGGTCCGTTGTCTTGCGGATGCGCCGAATATCCCGGGCCGCCGCTTCCGCTTCGGGTTCTTTTGTCCCCGTGACGCCCGTGACGGAGATATAGTAAATGAACCCCGAGGAAGTCTTGACGATCTTGGCGAGACGGCGATCATCCGTCGTCGGCGCGGTAAGGGTGATAAAATCAATCCCCTGGGGATCGGTAAAGGTTCTCAGCTCGTCCGCCTCTTCCGGCGGTAGATCCACCACCAGGACACCGTCCACACCCGCCTTTTTCGCCTGACCGGCGAACCGTTCGTTCCCGTAGGCAAAGATCGGATTGTAGTAGGTAAAAAGGACAATGGGGACCGACGTAACCTTGCGGACCCGGGCGATCATTTTCAGAATGGCGGTGAGGGTCGTTCCCCTCCGGAGGGAGCGCTGGGCCGCCTCCTGGATGACGGGGCCGTCCGCCGTCGGGTCGGAAAAGGGGACGCCGATTTCCAGGATATCCACCCCCGCCGCGTCCAGGGCCAGGATCAGCTTTTCCGTCGTTTCAAGATCCGGATCGCCTGCCGTCAGGTACAGGATCAGCGCCTTTTCCCCTTTTGCCTTCAGTTCCGTGAATTTCTTTTTGATGCGGCTCATGGCAGTTTCACCTCCATTTTCTCGGCAACGATGCCCATGTCTTTGTCTCCCCGTCCCGACAGGCAGATCACGATGATCTTGTCCCGGCTCAGGGTGGGGGCGAGTTTCGCGGCATAGGCGATAGCGTGGGCGCTCTCCATGGCCGGCATGATCCCCTCACAAGTGGTCAGGAGCATGAAGGCCGCCAGGGCCTCGTCATCCGTTACGGACACATACTGCGCCCGCCCCTGGTCATGAAAGAAGCTGTGTTCCGGACCGACGCCGGGGTAATCGAGACCGGCGGAGATGGAGTGGGCGTCCTTTACCTGTCCGTGTTTATCCTGGAGAAGATAGGTCTTGTTGCCATGGAGGACCCCGACCTGACCAGCGGAAATGCTGGCGGCGTGGAGGCCCGTCGCGATCCCTTTGCCCCCCGCTTCCACACCGACCATCGCCGTTTCCCCATCGTTACGGAAGGGATAAAAGAGGCCCATGGCGTTGCTCCCCCCGCCGACGCAGGCCACCAAGAAATCGGGAAGGCGGCCTTCTTTTTTCAGGAGCTGTCGCCGCGCCTCCCGGCCGATGACGCTCTGGAAGTCCCGGACCATCTGCGGGTAGGGATGGGGACCGGCGGTAGTGCCGATGACATAGAAGGTGTCCCGGACCCGGGAGACCCACTGGCGCATGGCCTCGTTCATGGCGTCTTTGAGGGTCGCCGTCCCCGAGGTAACGGGGGTGACTTCCGCCCCGAGCATCCTCATGCGGAAGACGTTCGGCTCCTGCCGCCGGATGTCCTCGGCTCCCATAAAGACCTCGCATTCCATGCCGAAGAGGGCGGCGACGGTGGCGGTGGCCACGCCGTGCTGTCCGGCCCCGGTCTCGGCAATGACCCGTTTCTTGCCCATCCGCCGGGCCAAAAGGGCCTGCCCGAGGGTGTTGTTGATCTTATGGGCTCCCGTGTGGTTGAGGTCCTCCCGTTTCAGGTAGATCCTGGCTCCGCCGAATTTCTCTGTAAGATTGGCGGCGAAGTACAGGGGCGTCTCCCGCCCCGCATAATCCTTTAGATAGGAGCGGAATTCCTTCTGAAACGACCGGTCCCGCGCCGCCCGGCGGTAGGCTTCCTCAAGTTCGAGCAGGGCGGGCATGAGGGTTTCGGCGACATAGCGTCCTCCGAAAACCCCGAAATGACCTTTATTGTCCGGCATGTCCATTTTCATAGTCTTCATCCTTTATGCTGGCATTTTGTGAACCATACATCCTTTGGAACTTAACCCCATCCCCACCCTAACCCTCCCCTTGAAGGGGAGGGTAAAAAATCACCTTGTTGCGAATTCGTTGTTGCGAATTCGTCATTTTGAGTGCCGGGAGGGGGCCGCGGACGGCGCACCGCGAAAATGGGATCATGGTCCTCCCCGTTTTCCTCTCCTCTGATAATCCCGATAATTTCTTTCACTTTTCCCGCATCTTTCTTGCCCGGCGCCAATTCCACGCCGGAGTTGATGTCCACGGCCCGGGGCCGGACCGTGTGCAGGGCCGCTGCAATGTTTTCGCTATTGAGGCCTCCGGCCAGGATAAGCGGTTTATCCTTCCCCAGTCGCGCCGCCAGCTCCCAGGAAGCCAGTTTCCCCGTGCCCCCGTAAAGGCCTGCTGTCCGGGCGTCCACGAGGAGCGCCCGCACGGGATAGAGGACGGCTCCCCGGATATCTTCCTCGGTTTCCAGGGGCAGGGCCTTGATCAGGACCTCGGGGCGGAATTCTTCACAGTAGGCAATGGTTTCATCGCCGTGAAGCTGGATCAGATCGAGGCCGCAGACGGCGGCCGTCTGCTTTACCGTTTCCGCCGCCTCATTGACAAAGAGCCCTATCTTGCAGATTGTACCGGGAAGCCGGGCGATAATATCTGCTGCCGCCGCCGGGGCGATGTAACGGGGACTCCGCCGGTAGAAGATAAAACCCAGGGCGTCAGCCCCGCAGGCCGCGGCATGGAGGGCGTCTTCAAGGCGGGTAATTCCGCAAATCTTTATTTCCATCATATTAATAATTAGTTACAACACTGTCCGATTGACTGTTTCCATGGCTCTGAAAACCCAACTCTCTCTTAACCCATCCCCACCCTGACCCTCCCCTTGAAGGGGAGGGATGATTTACGTACCTGAAAGTTCCCGCAGTTTCCCGCCCATATCGGCGGCCCGCATCAGGGTCTCGCCGATCAAAAAGGCATGAATGCCCGCCTGCCTCAAGGTTTCCACATCCTCCCGGCCGCCGATGCCGCTTTCGCTGATTTTGACGATCCCTGCCGGAATCAGGGGGGCCAGCTTCAGGGAGGTCCCGAGGTCGGTCACGAAGGTGTCCAGGTTCCGGTTGTTGATTCCGATTACCTGTGCCCCCGCCGCCAGGCCCTTTTCCAATTCCCCTTCGTCATGGACTTCGACGAGGGGCGTCATGCCGAGTTCAACCGTCAGGGCGATGTATTCCGCTAGTGCTTCCCGGCTAAGGAGGCGGGCGATAAGGAGGAGGGCGTCGCCGCCCAGGCCCCTTGTTTCGTAAATCTGGTAAGGATCGATGATGAAATCCTTCCGGAGGAGGGGGATCCCCGCGATCTTGCTTATTTCCGCAAGATACCGGCTGTCGCCCTTGAAAAAAACGCTTTCCGTGAGGATGGAAATAGCCGCCGCGCCGTTTTCCTCATATATCCCGGCAATTTTCCGGGGATCGAAATCCTCCCGGATGATACCCCGGGAAGGTGACGCCTTTTTGATCTCGGCGATGATCGCGCAGTCCCTCCCCGTCAGGGCTTCCCGAAAATTCCGGGGCGGCGGCAGTTCGCAAAGGATGGCCTGCATCTCCTTAAGGGGCTTCAGTCTTTTCGTCGCAGCGAGTTCCGTCTTTTTTGCTTCTACGATCCTCGCTAAAAAGGTATTTGCTTTCATATCATTCTTGATGAACTCGCAAAAAAGTCAAAAATTGGCCATAAGCGACGGCATCGTAAAAAGATCCGCAGGCAAGGCGCACAAGGCCTGAGGACTGAGGTGTACTTGGCGTAAGCCGCAGGGACGAGGGATGCAGCGCAACGCCGCATCCGGACTTTTTCCGATGCCGTCCGTCCCTTTCAGCTATTGGACAGACCGATCAGCCCCTGGAGCTTCTTCAGGGCCGCCCCGTCAGCGATGCATGCCTCCGCCACGGCGATTCCCTCCCGGACGGTATCCGCCATCCCCCCTGCCACAATGGCCAGGGCGGCATTGAGCGCCACGATCTTCAGGCGGGGACCATCGTCTGCTCCCGTCAAGATCTCCTTGGTGATCTGGGCATTGACGGCGGCGTCGCCGCCGGTCAGGTCGGCGTCCGGGTAGATATCGCCAAAATAATCAACGGGATCGAGGTTATAGGTGCGAATGGCCCCGTCTTTGAGCTCCGAGACCCGCGTTTCCCCCTTGATCGTGGCTTCGTCGAGACCGTCCGCCCCATGGACGATGAAGGCCCGCTTGGTCCCCAGGTTCTTCAGGACGGCAGCGAACATCTCCGTCAGCTTCGGGTCATAGACGCCGATAAGCTGGCAGGTGGCCCCGGCGGGATTGGTCAGGGGCCCGAGCATGTTGAAGATGGTCCGGATGCCGATTTCCCGGCGCGGTCCGATGGCGTATTTCATGGCCCCGTGGAGCTTCGGGGCGAAGAGAAAACCGATCCCCAACTGTTGAATGCACTCTTCGACGATTTCCGGCTTCGCGTCGATATTGACCCCCAGGGCCTCCAGGACGTCGGCGCTGCCGCAGCCGCTGGAGACGGCCCGGTTCCCGTGCTTGGCCACCGTCAGGCCCGCCGCCGCCACGACAAAGGCCGCCGTCGTGGAAATATTGAAAGTGTTACTTCCGTCGCCGCCGGTGCCGCAGGTATCGACGATGGTTGACGACCGGGCGTCGATCCGGGTCGCCTTTTGCCTCATCACCCGGGCGGCGCCGGTAACCTCTTCGCTCGTTTCCCCCTTCAGGCGCAGAGCCGTCATAAAGGCCCCGATCTGGGCCGGGGTGGCCTGACCTTCCATGATCTCCGTCATCACCGCCACCATCTCCCCTTCCCGCAGATCCGTGCCGCCGACTATCTTCCCTATTGCTCCCTTGATCATATCATCCTCCTTTTCAAATCAGCGGCTTGGCCGCCTGTGTTAGTATGTTGTAATTTCTCGAAATGATTTATTACAGCTTCAAGCGACTTGCGCATAACGCTTCTCGCTCTTGTCCACCAGATTCAAAAAGTTCCGGATGATCCGTTTGCCCTGGGGCGTCAGGATCGATTCGGGATGGAACTGTATCCCCTCCACGGGATATTCCCGGTGGCGGAGGCCCATGATTTCCCCCTCCGCGGTCTCGGCGGAGACCTCCAGGCAGGCGGGCAGGGTGTCCCGCTTGACGATCAGGGAATGGTAGCGTCCCGCCGTAAAGGGATCGGGAAGCCCCTGAAAGATGGTCTGCCCGTCGTTGCGAATGGATGAGCTCTTGCCGTGCATGACCTTGTCCGCCCGGACTACCTCGCCGCCGAAGGCGAAGCCGATGGCCTGATGCCCCAGGCAGACCCCCATGATGGGGACCGTCTCATGAAAACGCCGGATGATGTCTACGGTGACGCCCGCTTCCTTGGGAGAACAGGGACCGGGAGAGAGAAAGATGGCCTCCACCTCCATGTTTTCAATTTCCGCCACGGTGATCTCATCGTTGCGGTAAACGGCTACCTCTCGGCCCATCTGCTGGAGGTACTGGACGAGGTTGTAGGTGAAAGAATCGTAATTGTCGATCATGAGTATCATTGTCGCATCTCCTTATAAGTCCATAATTTCAAAGCCCGAGGCGGCCAGACGAATGGCCCGGAGCATCCCGGCGGCCTTGCTTTTGGTTTCCTCATATTCCGTATCCGGGTCGGAGTCGGCGACGATCCCCGCGCCGGCCTGGATGAAGATCCGGTTGTCCTTGAGGAGCATGGTCCGGATCGTGATCCCGAAGTCCATATTGCCGGTAAAGCTGAAATAGCCGACGGCCCCGCCGTAGGGACCACGCTGGTGGGGCTCCAATTCTTCGATGATCTCCATCGCCCGCACCTTGGGGGCCCCGGTGAGGGTCCCCGCGGGAAATGCCGCCCGGATGACGTCGAAGGCGTCCTTCCCCGCCGCCAATTGGGCCTGGATATGAGAGACGAGGTGCATGACGTGGGAATAGCGTTCCACCGCCATGAGCTGGTTTACCTGGACGCTCCCCGTCCGGGCGATCCTCCCCAGATCGTTTCTGCCCAGATCGACGAGCATCACGTGTTCCGCCTTCTCCTTGGGGTCCTGGAGGAGTTCGTCGGCCATTGTCCGGTCCTCCTGTTCCGTCCTTCCCCGCCGCCGCGTGCCGGCGATAGGCCGCAGCTCGGCGACGCCCTCCTCCAGGCGGACCAGGACCTCGGGAGAGGAGCCGATGAGGGTCATATCCCCGGCCTTCAGGAAAAAGAGATAGGGCGAGGGGTTCACGAAACGGAGGGCCCGGTAGAGATGGAGCGGGTCGATATTGTTATCTATCTGAAAGCGCTGGGAAAGGACCGCCTGGATGATATCCCCGTTGACGATGTATTCCTTGGTCCTCCGCACCATGGCTTTGAATTCTTCCGCCGTCATGTTCATCGTCATCCCGATTCCATCCTGGACGGACGGGGGCAGGGGGGGGAGGGGAGCGGCGTTCTGCAGCACCGCCATGAGGGCGTCGATCTTCCTCGTCGCTTCCCCGTAGATTTCCTCCGGCGAGGAGGAGGCATCGCCGTCTTCCTCATCGATAAAGGCGCAGGCCACGATCTTGATGGTATGGCGGATATTATCGAAGACGAGGATGGTATCGGTCAGGAGAAAGACGGCCTCGTCGGTCCCGAGATCGTCGGGGGCCCGGGTGGGCAGCTTCTCGAAATAGCGCACCATCCCGTAGCCGAGGTAGCCCACGGCGCCGCCATAGAAGCGCGGCAATCCCGGCGACGGGACGGGACGGTATCTTTTCAGGAGTTCCTGCAAGTGCCCGAGGGGGTCTCCGCCGTGGGCAAAGCGTCGGACCTGGCCGTTGTTACTGATCTCAACCTCTGCACCGAGAACGCGGAAGACGACCCGGGGGTCGGCGCCGAGGAAGGAATAGCGCCCCCATTTCTCCCCCCCTTCCACGCTCTCCAGGAGAAAGACATGGGATCGCCCCGCCATTTTGTTCAAGGCCGTAACGGGTGTCTCCACGTCGGCCAGGATCTCCCGGTAAACGGGGATCAGGTTCCCCTCGCGGGACAAGTTCTTGAATGTTTCCAAATCGGGGTAGTACATATTCCTCCTGACAATAAAAAAAGGCCGTGATCGCTCACGGCCTTTTTTCAGTAACGGGTATATGGTAAATAAAAAGGCCGTGGAGTCCTGAGAAGATCTCCACGGCCCAAATGGTTTATGTCATGTCATTCAACCGGCGGCGCGCAGACCCCTCCCTGTGCTTTGCCACCACCAGTTATTGTTCATAGAAAAGGTTGTCTGCTTCATTTTTCCCTCAGTTTTGATTTGGCTACCAGCTTTTCCCCTCCCTGTCAATCAATTTTTTTGCCAACGGCCCATTCTTATTTCCATGGCGCAACCCGACCCCTGCCATAAATGCCGGAATAACCATAAGTATCTGTTCTAAAAGCGGAATACCAAAAATATCGCCGCGCGATATTTTAGGGCAACCTATTGATATATTTGTTGAATTTCAAACCTACATAATTGGCGCGAGTTTCCAGCCCTGCTGACATCCCCATGAATACTGCGATCTCGTAATTTAATACCTTATCCCGGACTAAACGGGTGCAGCGGGAAAAAATAGCAGTGCCGCTTATCGTCTCCATCTGAGCCATCGTCTGATGAGCTGTGATCCCACAGCCTTTCGACGATTGATTGATTATTAAACCATTCCGTGATATTAGTCTCTGCAAAGGAGGTGAACATAAATGCCCACAATGATAATTAAAGAAGAAGCCCACAAAATCATTGATCGGCTGCCTGTAGGTGCCACATGGGATGACTTGATGCATGAAATATACGTGCGCGAGGTAATTGAGCTCGGGTTGGTTGATAGTAAAGCGGGCCGCACAAAAGATGTGAGAGAAATCCGGACAAAGTATGGCTTGCAAGAATGAAGGTCCACTGGACAAATAATGCTGAAAGGCATCTCGATGCCATCTTCGGTAGTGTCTCAGTTTGAAATTTAGAAGAAAAGATGTTTTTCCGAAACAAAAGGCTTTATTGATCTGTAATATTTGTATTCATTGTATTCGTACCTTCTCCAAAAGATATGGGATATAAAATCTATAAACTGGAGATTCAAATTCGCCTTGCTCTCCATTGGGCTATGAATAAGCGTTGTTGATACGTTAAGCTCAAACCAAAGCTGTGTTTGAAGATAATCAACAAGGCTGTTGCCGCTTGCAACCTTAATTGTTCTTGGGTCTGGTATAAAATTAACAACTGAGAAAGATTTTATTTTATCCAAAATAGCAAAATTAACCATATAATTATAAAGTTTATTCGCGTCACTTCTTATATGGTCTTTCACATTTTGTTTTGTTACCGTAATGACACTTATTTGAATCAATGATTGTAGCCTAAGCAAATTGACGGTCTTTGCTATAAATTTATCCTTTTCATTTTTAGATAAATCTTTGCCCTTTAACTCAACGGATGTTGGTTGTTTTCTATCGGAGTATATTTCTTTTACAATTCTTTTGGGAAGATGGGAGGCCGTCTTGGGAATTATCAGTGTCGCAATTGTTAGATACCGGCTGGAACCACCGGCTTGGTAGGGTTTATTGAATACCCAACCTAAATCTCCGCTTTCGTCAAGATAAAGATTCATATTATATCCCAAAAAAAATAGCGGCCCCTGAATCTGGTGCGCTTACATCGCACTTATGACACCCGAAGGCCTCACAGTTAGCTCAGGATTTACCCGCTACGGTTTCACCCTAAGTTAACTTTGTTAACTTGTCAAGGGAAAATTCCCTACTAATCCTACGATTTCTTCTAAATCCCACACATGAGTTGCTATCCCTGCTTCCATTGCCGGTGTTACTCTTAGCGTCTTGTGAATTCTGACAAAGTTGTAATGCATGAAGTGAAGGGCCACGGAATGTTCAAGATTCTCAATCTTCTTGCTGAATCCATTGGTAAGCCTTGTGAATCGCCGCATTGACATTCTCATTGTCAGGTTTTGCCGTTCAACGTAGCTTGTTGAAACGTCTTTCTTGTCGGGATTGCCACAAATGGGGAGCTTTTCAAAGGGATAACCGGGACGGTTCTCTTTATTTGACAGAAACGGTAAGCAATGGTAAATTTACATCATGCCAAGAACAGCAAGAATAGCTCCCAAGGAGCATGTCTATCACGTACTAACACGAGGGAATAACCGTCAGGACGTGTTCGAAGACGAGGAAGATTTCAGAAGATATCTGGATCTGCTCCATTTATACAAAGATAAATATCATTTTAAGCTGTACCACTACGTTATGATGACAAACCACGTGCATCTGGTCATTGAGCCTTCTGAGGGGGGCGGGGACTTAGCCGAGATAATGAAAGGGATCAACCTGTCCTATGCCCTCCATTATAAGCGCAAATATGGGCATACGGGTCATTTTTGGCAGGATAGATTCAAGAGCATCATAATTTCCAAGGACGAGTATCTGCTTGCCTGCGGCAGCTATGTTGAGTTGAATCCCGTACGGGCAAAGATGGTTGATGACCCTAATGATTATAGATGGAGCAGCTATGGTGTGTATGCTTTTGGGCTGAGGGATGACCTTGTTGATGAGTATCCTATTCACCTTCAATTGTCGGATAAAGCAGAAGAGCGGCAAATAAAATACCGGGAATATGTGGGAAGCATGCTCAAAGATAAAGAGGCGATGAAGGGAGAAATGGACAAGCGGCTAGTCTATGGCGGCGATGATTTCGTAAAAGATATGATAACAACCTACAACATTTCCGAAAAGACAAAGCGTATGGGGCGACAAAGCGGGTGGAGGAAAAATAAAGAGAACCGTCCCCGTTAACGTGACAGATTACGTGCTACAAACCGGACATGTCACGAACTCGCAACAGGCAGGATTTTATCCTTGACATGGTGTGTCATAAGTGTTACACTGATGACAAAAGGAGAAAGACCATGCCCACTAAAAATCCGAGAGTAAACATTGTTGTTGAGCCGCCATTGTATAGTGTTATGAATGATCTTGCGACCAGCGAGGGCGTCTCCATGTCCACCATTGCTCGTAACCTTATCCGGGAGGCAATTGACTTGCGGGAAGATGTCGCCCTTGCATCTTTTGCCGATACACGGATGAAGACATTCGACAGAAATGTGGCGCTTTCGCATGAAGATGTGTGGGAATGATCAATGTCTTTTACATTGCACTATCATCCCGCTGTTCGCATTGAGGATTTGCCGCTTATCGATCGAAAAACAAAAGACAGAATTCGTAAGGCCATAGAAGAACGGTTGCAGACCGCACCTCATGACTATGGGGAGCCATTGCGAAAGTCACTGAAAGGCTACTGGAAGCTCCGCGTGGGTGATTACCGGGTCGTATTCAAAGTGCTTGAGTCCGAGGTATGGATTCTTGGCATTAGGCATCGAAAATCTGTTTATAGAGATATTAGCACGAGAATGTAGTTTTTACCCAATGTTTCCACGTTAACGGATGCCCTTTTTTAAAGGTTCCGTCCCCGCCGGAAATAAGCCTTAATTTCTCCCAGCTCCAGGCAGTTGAGGCAATCCCCCTTCTCCAGCCACCCCTTCCGGGCGATGGTTACGCCCCCCTCCATATAATCGAAGCCGGCCAGATTATGAAGGTCGGGATTGACGGCGATCTTGACACCCTTTTTCTTCGCGTAGATGCAGTGTCGCCAGTCCAGGTCGAGGCGCAGGGGATTGGCATTGAGTTCGATGACCTTTCCCTCCGCCGCAGCGGCGTCGATCACCCGGTGGATGTCCAGGGCATAGGGTTCCCTGGCCAGCAGCAGCCGTCCGGTCGGGTGGGCAAGGATCGTGGTGAAGGGATTGGCCAGGGCCTTGATGATCCTCCCGGTCATCTCTTCCTCGGTCATCTGGAAATGGGAATGGACGGCGGCAATGACAAAATCGAACCGTTCCAGTGTTTCATCGTCGTAGTCGAGGCTGCCATCGGGGAGGATGTCGGCCTCGATGCCTTTGAAGATGTGAAAGACTTCTTCCCCGGCATTGATGTCGTCTATGGACTCATGCTGACGCCGGACGGCGTCCGGTGAGAGTCCCCCGGCGTAATAGGCGGACTGGCTGTGGTCGCTGACGCCGATGTAGGCGTATCCCCGCCGTTTGGCTTCCCGGACCAGCGTTTCCAGAGAGTCGGCGCCGTCGCTGGCCCGGGTGTGGATATGGAGGACGCCGCGCATATCGGCGGCCTCCACCAGCCGGGGAAGCTGTCCCGCGGCGGCCGCCTCGATCTCCCCCATGTTTTCCCGGAGTTCCGGGGGGATATAGGATAAGCCCAGGGCGGCGAAAATATCTTCTTCGCTGCGGCACAAGAGGTTCTCTTCTTCCCGGAACAGTCCGTATTCATTCATCTTCAGGCCGAGTTTCTTTGCTCGCCCCCGGAGGGCCGTATTATGTTCCCGGCTGCCCGTAAAGTGATGGAGGGCGTAGGGGTATTGAGAGGGGGAGACGATGCGGAGATCGGCGTTGATCCCGGAGCGGAGCGTTATGCTCACTTTGGTGTCCCCTTTGGCAATGACGGATGCCGCCTGGGGCAGGGAGGCAAAGGCGTCGGCAAGGGAGAGATGATCGTCCGTGGCCGCCAGCAGGTCGATATCCTTGACGATCTCATTGCCCCGGCGGAGCGATCCGGCAATGTCGGCGGCAACGACGCCCCGCTGAGCGGCGAGAAACTTCCGGAGGTCCATCGCTTCGGCAATAACTTCGGCGTAGAGGCGGTGTTCCTGGTAGTGCTTTAAGGCGTTAATGCCGGCGAGGATCTTCTTTTGTGTTTTGCTGCCGAATCCCGGCAGATCGAGGAGGCGATTCTCCTGGCAGGCGTATTCCAACTCCCCGATGGTTTCTATTCCCAGTCTTTCATAAAGGTTATGGATTTTCTTGGGTCCCAGGCCCGGAATTTTCAGCATCTCGAAATGGCCGGCGGGAATGGCGACCTTGAGATCGTCATAGTATTTGAGCTCTCCCGTCGTGGCCAGCTCTGCTATTTTCTTGCTGATGGCTTCCCCCACGCCCTTGATGGTTGCCAGTCTCCCTTCCCGAACAACGTGGTCCAAATCATCATCAAGGGCTTCTAGACTGCGGGCGGCATTTACATATGCCCTCGATTTAAAGGGATTTTCGCCCTTCATCTCCAAGAGGAGAGCCAGCTCATCCAGGATCGCGATTATCTCTTCTTTGGTCCGCTCCATATGGGTAAGTATCAGGGGATGATGATCTCCTCCAGGCTGCGCTTGGGGACGTGATGGCCCCCCTGTGGGTCCCGCCAGTACCGGATTTCCTCCCCTGTCTTGACCGCTTCGATGGTGACTTTCTCGATCGGCTTTCCCAGAGCAATAACCATAGCAATTTCATACTGTTCTACAATGTTCAGGCTTTCCCGCAGGCCCTCTTTTTTGATCGAGGCAATCATGCACCCTCCGAGCCCTTTTTCCGTCGCCCCGAGGAGAATCGTCTGGCCGGCGATGCCCAGGTCGTAGGCAGCGGCGGGGCTGATCTCCGTATCGATGAGCATGACGATATAGGCGGTAGGGCGTTCACCCGTGGCGGGACCGGGCCAGTCCTTCAGATACGCGGCCCAGACCAAATGGGGGAAAATGAGGCCGTTCTTTTGCGGTTCCCAGGAGAGCAGGTACTTGAGCGGCTGCCGGTTGGCCGCCGAGGCCGTAAGTCTGGCCAGGTCCACAAGTTCTATCAGGGTCTCCCGGGAAATCGTCACCGTCTCGTCAAAACGGCGGTAACTGCGGTTTTTAAAAACCAGTTCCTTTAACATAGCGCACCTCCTGATGCTTCAATGATTGTAAATATAAAAGTAATCAAAACCCGATCGCCTCAAAAAAAAGACGCTTGCATGTTTTTTCGACTTGCGACAGACGTTCAAAGGCCTCTCGGAAGTCCTGCGTCCCGGCCGCAAAGACGCCGTGCCCATAAACAATGGCGGCCCCGCAATTCCGGACGGCTTTAGGGACGGTATTGCAGAGACCGAAAGGACCTGCCCCGGCCTCGCCGGAAACGACGGGGATGTCCCGAATCCATCTATCCCGGGGGCAGAAACGATGGCATCCGCCCTTGTCCGGACAATTTTCTTCCCCGCAGGCCATGGACATGATGACGGCGAATTTCGGGTGTCCATGGAGGACGGCGCGGTAAGGGGTCGTCAGAGCGATGAGCCGGTGGGCCGGCAACTCCGTCGAGGCAATGGCGTCCGTATCTGCCGGCCCCGCCAGGGGGACGCGGATGATCCGTTCCGCCAGGGCGTCCAGGGCGCTTCCCTTGCGGGTGATGAAAAGATCCTCTCCCCGGCGGTAGGAGATATTGCCGAAATTTGCGTCTACCAGGCGATCGGCGACGGTCCTCTTACCTGCCGCCGCCATGGCCGCCCGGATGGCGGTCTCGTCTTCCCAGGGGCCGGAACTCAAGTTCCGGCTCGCCGCCACCGGGGGGACGGGATCGAGACGACACTTGATCGTCTCCAGGACCACCCGTCCTTGCCGGGACACTCCCGAGTCATGCCGCTGCCGGAGGAGATCGGAAAAAAATTTGACAAAGACGGCGAAGCAGGCAGCGCTGTATATGACAAAGGCCGTTTCCATATCCCTTTTTGCCGTGGCGATGACGCCTCCGCCGGGAATGATTACGCAGCGGCGGTCCTTCAGGGCGACGAGGAGTCCGGAGACTGTAAGGTCCTTCAGGATGGGGAGATCCTTGAGAAAGATCCTGGTTTCAAAATCCTGGGGATGAATCACGTCGCCAGCTGCCAAAGCATTGGTCAAGTGGAGAAGCATGGCGCGATAAGGTTCCGCCGGTTGGGAATACAGGATGGCCCGGCGGCCCAGGTGTTCGCCTACCTTCGTTAATAGACCGGTCAGGGGGTCTTCCCGGTTCCAGGTGTACGATATAATTCCTGACCCCGGTACGGCAATGGTCGAACCGTCAATATTTTTATCGGGGTCTTGCCGGTTGCCGGTTGCCGCTTCTTCCTCGAACCCCAGGAGGGGTGCTTCCGCCTCGGCGAGACCGGCCCGGACGAGTTTATCTGAGTAATGAGAAAAGGAATCATTCATCATCTGACTAATCGGTTACAATCGATGGCTTCGTAAAAAGATCCGCAGGCAAGGTGCGCAAAGCATGAGTCATGAGGCGTACTTTTGCGTACGCCGCAGTGACGAAGGCTGCAGCGCAACGCCGCATCCGGATCTTTTTACGAAGCCGTCAGCCATGGGGGAGAAGGATCACCTTCATTGCTTCCGTTCCCGCGGCGACAAGCTGGAAGCCCCGCTGTGCCTCTGCGAGGGGCAGGCGGTGGGAGATCATTTTTTCCACGGGCAGGCGGTTAAAGCGGATCAGATTGATCGCCGCCATGGCATCGTAGGGGCTGTTCCCGTAGGAAGGCATGAGTTTGATCTCGTTGCGCCAGAAATCATTGAGGGGCACGGACAGGTTAACCCCCGGCTCCGTCGTGGCGAAACAGAGGATTGTTCCCCCCCGGTCCACGGATTGGAGCGCCTGATCGAAAGCGGCAGGGGCGCCGGTGCAGACAATGACGAGGTCCGCGGGGCGTTGATCGTTAACGCTCCGCACCCAGGCCGGGACATCCTCCCGGGCGTCGCTGACGGCGTCAGCGCCGAAGGCCAGGGCCTGGTCCCGCCGGTAGGCGTTGATGTCCGTAGCCATGATCCTTCCCGCCCCGGAGGCCCGGGCCAGCATGATATGGAGGATGCCGGAGATGCCGCTGCCCAGCACCAGCACCGCTTGCCCCGGTTGCAGGCGGGCTAGCCGCTGTCCCCTGATAACGCAGGCCAAGGGTTCGATCATGGCTCCGGCGGCAAAGGAAACCTCTGCGGGCAGGATAAAAACTCCCCGGTCGCAATTGAGCCGGGGGACCCGGAGATATTCGGCGAAACCGCCGGGATCGTAATTGGTGCTGTGGAGGGTCTCACAGGCGGTGTGGTATCCTTGCAAGCAGTAATGGCAGGTATTGCAGGGTATATGGTGGGAGACGAAGACCCGGTCGCCAAGGCGCCAGTTCGTAACCCCTTCTCCCACCTCGGCGACAACCCCGGCGATTTCATGGCCCAGGACCAGGGGGGCCTTCCTGATCCGGTACCATTCCATGATATCGCTGCCGCAGATCCCGCTGGCCATGACCTTGACGAGGATCTCCCCGGGGCCGACCCGGGGTACGGACATCTCCTCGATCCTTACGTCATTATTGCGGTAATACATGGCTACACGCATAGACAATTTCTCGCTGATTAGTGGATATTATCGGCTTGGCGTTTATTATCGGTCAGTTTGCCGCCCCCGGGTGAGCTCAGCCTTTTTTCCCTTTTTTGATCTTTGCTTTTTTGATCTTTTCCGCCTTGACGTCATTGAAAAGCTCCCAGCCTTCCCTCGCCGTGAGGTCTTCGTGGATGATGGCGTGGAGCGCCTTCATCATGGCCACGGGGTAGGGATTCTGCCAGACATTACGGCCCAGATTGAGACCGATGGCCCCGTTTTGCATCCCGTCGTAAACAAAATCGAACACTTCCTTTTCCGTTTCACATTTTGGTCCTCCCGCCATGACGACGGGAACGGGGCAGCCGGCTACTACTTTATCGAAATTCTTGCACCAGTATGTTTTCACCACCCGCGCCCCCAATTCGGCGGCGATGCGGGAGCACAGGGCCAGATACCGGGCATCCCGCTTTTCCAACTCCTTGCCGACGGCGGTGACGGCCATGACGGGAATCCCGAAATCCTCGCACTGATTGACGATTTCTGACAGGTTCATCAGTGATTCCCGTTCGTAATCGGTCCCTACGAAGATCGATATCCCCACAGCCGTGGCATTGAGGCGGAGGATCTCTTCGATGGATGTGGTGAGGGATTCATTGGCGAGGTCCTTGCCCAAAACGCTGGCCCCTCCCGATACCCGGAGAATGACAGGCTTGCTCCCGGCGGGATCGACGGCGGACCGCAGGACTCCCCTGGTCACAAAAAGGGCGTCGCAGTAAGGTAGCAGCGGTTTAATGGTTTCTCCCGGTTTCTCCAGGCACGACGTCGGTCCCTGAAAATAGCCGTGATCGATAGGCAGAAAAAAACAGTGACCATCCGCCTGAATAAGCTGGGACAGGCGGTTTTCCATTCCCCAATCCATAATAATAATCCTCCATGATAGATATTTTTTGTTTATCAGCGTATCATATTCCCCGCATCATGGGTAGGATGATTTGCATATTTTATTTGTTGATAAGGGGGGATAATTTAATCTGGCAGGGGGGTCGAATTTCGTATATAGTTTATATAGGCTTGTTCCATGACCGATGACAAGATGTCAAACATTACAATCAGGAGTACACATCCATGAACAGAGAAGCCTTCCGCAAGATCAGTTACGGCCTGTATGTTGTGAGTTCCGTCAAAGACGGCAAGTTCAACGGCCAGATTGCCAACAGCATGTTTCAGGTCACCTCGGAACCATCCACGATTGCCGTCAGCATCAACAAGGAAAACCTGACCCATGCTTACATCCGGGCCAGTCGGGTCTTTTCCGTCTCCATTCTCTCCGAGGAAACCCCGATGACCTTCATCGGTCTTTTCGGCTTCAAATCGGGCCGGGATGTCGACAAATTCAAAACCGTCGAGTACCGGGTCGGGAAGACCGGCGCTCCCATCGTTATGGATTATGCCGTGGCCTATCTGGAGGTAAAGCTTATAAAGGAGCTGGAATGCGGCTCTCACACTATCTTTGTCGGGGAAGTAGTCGATTACGACAATCTCCGCAACGATCCGCCTATGACTTACGCTTACTATCATACCGTCCGGAAGGGCAAGTCCCCCAAGACGGCGCCGACATATCAGCAGGAAGAACCCAAGGCCGAGGCGGCGACGGCAGCAAGACATGTGTGTTCCATCTGCGGATATGTCTATGACCCCGCCGTCGGCGAACCGGAACACGGCGCCCCGGCCGGAACATCCTTTGAGGATCTGCCTGCAGACTGGACATGTCCCGTCTGCGGCGCCGACAAGTCCCATTTTCAACAAGAGGCATAATCCGCCGGAACAAAAACTAAATGCTTGGAAGGTGATACTGAGATTATGTTTGCCTTGATCGCGATATTGCTCGTATTCTTCTTGTTTATCGCATACTTTGTAAACAAAGGCACGACTTTGACGGCCCAGGAGGCGTTAGCCAATTACCTGCACGCCGTAATCAGCGGCCGCACGGAAGCGGCCTATAATTACCTTTCTTCGGCTAACAAGGCAAAGCAGAGCCTTCAGGACTATAAAGCGTCTAATTCTCTGGGGCATGGCTTGATTGCCCAGGCGATCGGGGGCAATATTTCTTTTGTTGTAGAAAATACCGATGTTACCGGTGACAGGGCGACGGCAACGGTGGTCATGACGTCCCCCGATTTCCCGTTGATGATCCTCGATATTTTTCAAACATTGCCCCCCGCCGGTATTCCTGAGCAGACGCTGGAGGCCTTAACCTTTGTTTGTAGGAATATCAGTCATTTTCTGGATAAATACCAGGGGGAGGGCCTCCCGATGCGGACGACGAGGGAAACCTTTTCCCTCCTCCGGGAAGGCGGTGGCTGGAGAATTGATTCCTCCTGCCTGAGTGATAGCAATCTCAACCCATCCCCACCCTAACCCTCCCCTTGAAGGGGAGGGAGTTAAAGGTAAGAGTTGCCCTTATTGCCCCTTCTACTCCAACCCTTCTCTTGAGAGGATGTGGCGCAAATCCCCTTTTTGTCATTTCGACGGCAGGAGAAACCTTTATGACCTATAATATTGAACCGTTAAGGTTCTTCACATACGTTCGTAATGACATTTTTCCTTGTTAAGAAACAGTCTCTGAAGGGTAGGGAGGTTTTATGCGTTTGCTCCTTCAGCCTTCCAGACCCGGCGTAACCGCAAGGAGTTGGTGACAACGGAGACGGAACTCAGGGCCATGGCGGCGGCGGCAAATTCCGGATTCAGGAGGATGCCTCCGAAGGGATAAAGGACCCCGGCGGCGATGGGGATGCCGATAATGTTATAGATGAAGGCCCAGAAGAGATTCTGACGGATCACCTTCATCGTTTCGTGAGACAGACGGATGGCCGCCGGTACGGTCTTGAGGTCGTCGCTCATCAGGGTCATATCGCTTGCCTCCATGGCCACGTCGGTTCCGGCGCCGATGGCAATGCCGATGTCGGCGGCCGCCAGGGCCGGGGCGTCATTGATGCCGTCGCCCACCATAGCCACGATCTCTCCCTGCTCCTGCAATCTCCTTATTTCTTTGGCCTTATCGCCGGGGAGGACCTCGGCCAGCAGGGTATCCATGCCCAGCGCCTCACCCACGGTCCGCGCCGTTTGGGAGTTATCGCCGGTGATCATGGCGATCTTGAGACCCGCCCTTTTAAGCATGGCAATGGCCTCCTTTGCCGAGGCCCGGGGGACGTCGGACAAGCCGATCATTCCCAGGAGCTGCCCATCCCGGGCGATAAAGACGCCTGTTTTCCCTTCCCCGGCCAGACGCTCTGCGGCATCCCCCAGGGGCAGGAAAGAAATGCCGGCCCCCTCCAGGAAACGGCGGTTTCCCAGGAGGCAGGGACGTCCGGCGACGAGGGCGCCGGCCCCCAGGCCGGAGCTGGCCGCAAAGGCCTCGATTGCCTCGGGGAGGATGTTCCTGGCCTTACCCTCCCGGACGATCGCTTCCCCGAGGGGGTGTTCGGAGACGGATTCGATAGAAACGGCAATCTTCAGGAGGTCGCTTTCACCAATCCCCGGAGCGGCGACGATGTCCGTAACCTGCGGTTCTCCCCGGGTCAGGGTCCCCGTTTTGTCAAAGACGACCATGGTGAGCTTGTAGGCCTTTTCGAGACTCTCGCCCCCCTTGATCAGGATCCCCCGTTCAGCCCCTAGACCCGTGCCCACCATGACGGCGGTGGGGGTGGCAAGACCGAGGGCGCAGGGGCAGGCAATGACGAGGACGGAGACAAAGTTGAGCAGGGCCCGGCTGAAGTTTCCGTCGGGGACGAAAAAATACCAGACGACAAAGGTCGCAATCCCGATCGCGAAGACCACGGGGACAAAGACCGACGCCACCTGATCGGCCAACCGTTGAATGGGGGCCTTGGATCCCTGGGCCTGTTCGACGAGGCGGATGATCTGGGCCAGGGCCGTTTCCGCCCCGACTTTTGTGGCGGTGAAAGTAAAAGAGCCGGTTTTGTTAATCGTTGCGGCGTAAACGGGGGAACCCTGCCCTTTGGAGACGGGCATGCTCTCCCCGGTGAGCATGGATTCATCGATGCTTGACGATCCGGCGACGATCACGCCGTCCGTCGGAATTCTTTCCCCGGGGCGGACGATCAGGAGATCGCCCCGGACGATTCCCTCAATGGGGATATCCTCTTCAACACCGTTACGGATGGCCCGGGCGGTCTTGGGACGGAGCCCCATGAGGCGCTGGATGGCCGCCGAGGTCTTGCCCTTTGCCTTCGCTTCGAGGAGCCGGCCCAGGATGATCAGGGTAACGATCAGGGCGGCGCCGTCGTAGTAGACGTGGGGAGCGATGCCCGAACGGGTGAACAATTGGGGGACAAAAGTGGCCAGGGCGGAGTAGGCGTAGGCTGCGAAGGCCCCGACGGCAACCAGGGTGTTCATGTCCGTTGTCCCCTGCCGGGCGGCCTTGATCGCCCCGCTGAAGAAGCGGCTGCCCACCCAGAAGACGACGGGGGTCGTCAGCAGGAACAGGGCGATCAGGAGCGGCTGCCTGGGAATAGCCATGAGGAAGGGGAACCAGTGCTGCATGGAGCCGAAAAAGATCACCACGCTAAGGGCCATGCCGACGGCAAAGCGGATTTTCAGATCCCCTATTTCTTTTTCCCGGGCCGCGGCAATCGGATCTTCACGGAATTCTTCAGGAATGCCAAGATAGTCGTATCCCGTTTCCGTGATGAGGGCCTCAACCCCTTCCAGGCCCGCCCATTGGGGGCGATGCCTGATGGTCGCCCGGGCCGTTGCCAGATTGACCGCGGCTTCCGTCACGCCGTCCAGGGATTGCAGCGCCCGCTCCACCCGCCGTACACAGGCGGCGCAGGTCATCCCTCCGATGGAGACGGTGGATTCCTGTAATTCTTCCTCAGACAACGTCATACCCCGCTTTTTCGACGGCCTCACGGATTACGTCCGCTGCCACCGGTTTTTCTTCTTCAAAGGTTGCTTCCCCCTTCTCCAGGCTGACTTGCACATCTTTCAGTCCCTCCACTCTCATCAATGCCTTCTTAACGGCCATTACGCAATGCCCGCAGCTCATTCCCCTAATCTTGATTGTTGTCATATTGTCGCTCCTTATCCGGTGGATGATTTGAAATACCAGGCAGCCTTTGGAAAACCTGCCAATGCCATCTAATATACACATGAATTACAGCTTGACAAGAGATGCTCAAGTCGATATTGAAAAATTCATCCTATAATAAAAAGGTCCGTCATGATCATCCGTTGCTGGGGTGCGAGAGGTTCCATTCCCGTATCAGGTCCGGAATACCTCAAATATGGGGGCGATACGACGTGCCTCGAAATCCGGACGAAAGACGATGATATTATCATTGTCGATGCCGGTTCGGGAATCAGGCGCCTGGGCAATGCCCTGCTGGTGGAGGGGCGGCGCGATTACAACATGTTTTTCACCCATGCCCATTGGGATCACCTCCTGGGTTTCCCCTTTTTCAAGCCCATTTATTTCAAAGATACCCGGATCAGCATGTTCGGATGCCCCTTCGCCCAAATATCCGTCAAGGATCTGATCGCCCAGGTCATGGTTGCCCCCCATTTTCCTATTAATTATGATGACATCCGCTGTGACATATCATACCATGAAACCTGCGGGACCCATTTTACCATCAATACTATGACGGTGAACTCCTTTCCCTTGAGCCATCCCAACCAGGGGATGGGATACCGGTTTGAAGAAGACGGTAAATCCTTCGTCTTTTTGACGGATAATGAATTGGGCTTTGTCCATCCGGGCGGCCTGGGTTTCGATGATTATATTCGATTTTCGGCGAACGCCGATCTCCTCATCCATGACGCCGAATTCAGGGAAGATGATTATAAAAAGACCTGGGGGCATTCCACCTATGTCGATGCCGTCCGCCTAGCTATCGAGGCCCGGGTGAAGACCCTGGGCCTCTTTCATCATAATCAGGAACGAAACGATGCGGGAGTGGATGACATCGTGGAGCGCAGCCGCAACCTGATCCGGGATCAGCGGGCGCCTTTAAAGTGTTGTGCCATCCGGAGAGACATGGAATTTGTCCTGTGAAAAAGCTTCATGATCTTCCAAAGTCGTCCTCGATCCGCTCGATGTCGTCTTCTCCGAAATAATCACCTGTCTGCACCTCGATAAAGGCGACATTAGCCGCGCCCCGGTTGGCGATACGGTGGCTGGCCCCGGCAGGGATGTCCACGGCTTGGCCCGGGCTAAGGGGAATATCACTGCCGTTGATGGTCGCCAGGGCCTCTCCCTGAAAGACATACCAATGCTCGGCGCGGCGGCGGTGGCGTTGGAGACTCAGACGCTTACCGGGATAAACGACAATCCTTTTGACCTTGTGATCCGGGGCGTCGGCCAGTACTTCATACCAACCCCAGGGGCGATGATCCGTTTCCATAAGGATCCTTTCTACTTCGGTAAAAATAGTATTGGCTTTTTTTAACCTCTTACCATAAGAAAGGCTGTCGGCGCATCTTTAATCTTGAAGAGAGGGCTTAGAAAAAAAGACATAATGGACCTGACTTACCAACTGGTGCGCAGCAGGAAGAGGAAGAAAACCCTGTCCCTTACGGTGAAACCGGAAGGGATGATCGTAATTCAGGCCCCCTATCCCGTCCCGCAGGTTGAGATCGACGGATTCTTTCGACGCAAGCTGCCCTGGATCCGCAAAAAACTGGCGACCCTGGCGCTACAGGTTCCCCGGGAGATTCCGAAGAGCGACGTCCTTGCCGCCGGCGACGAGGCCCTGTTTCTCGGCATTGCCTATCCGGTGATTATAGAGGGGAGCAATCTTAACGGCGGCGATCTGACCTTCGACGGCAGCCGTTTTGTCCTTTCCCCATCCGCCGCCGCCTCGGGAAAGGACTCACTCCGGACCTGGTATCGGCAGGAGGCTTTGTCATTTCTGCCGGGCCGGGTCAGGGTTTATGAGGGAATTATGGGCTGTAATTCCCGCTCGGTCCGCATCAGCGCCGCCCGGTCGCGCTGGGGTTCATGTTCCGCCGATAACCGTCTTGCCTTCTCCTGGCGGCTCATGATGGCGCCGCCGCCCGTCATCGATTATGTTGTGGTTCATGAACTTGCCCATATTCTGGAAAAGAATCATTCGTCCCGTTTCTGGTCCCTGGTCGGGGAAATATATCCCGACTATCGAAACCAGCGGCACTGGTTGAGTATCGCGGGGGCGGGCCTGCTTTTGTAATTCCGATTCTAAATCGAAGATGATATCAAGGCGGCGAGGAAGAGGCGACACAGGCGTATTGTTCATACGTCGAGGAGCCGATGACGATGCCAACGAAGATAGCGCTTTGATCTAGAATCGGAATGGCAAACGGCTTTTCATGCCTGTCCAGATGTCATAACCATTGACATCTCCTCTTGCCATTATTATAAAAAGATTCGAACAATCTGATTGCTGCTAAGGATAAAGATAATGAATAATGACAACGCCATCCCCCTGACCGCCCTGGAGGATGGGGAGGAAGGCATCATCCTCTCCCTGGCCGGGGGCCGGGAACTGGCCGGCCGCTTGGCCGGCATGGGTATTTCTCTAAATGCCAAGATCAGGATGATCCGTAACAGCAGCGGTCTGGTTATGGTCCAGGTCGGGGAAACAAGAATTGCCCTGGGGCATGGAGAAGGGGAAAAGATTGTTGTTTATCGTACTGTTCCCGAGACCGAAGCGGAAAGAGCGCCGGAACCGAAGAAAAAAATCCTCGTGGCCCTCGCGGGTCAGCCCAACGTGGGCAAATCGACGGTGTTCAATATCCTGACGGGTCTTTCCCAGCATGTCGGCAACTGGCCGGGCAAAACGGTGGAGAAAAAGGAAGGGGCCCTTGTCTGCCAGGAAGGAGACCTCTGCATCGTCGATCTTCCCGGCACCTACAGCCTCACGGCCTTTTCGGAGGAGGAGCGGGTCGCCCGCGACTTCATCCTGAACGAGAGCCCCGATGTGATCGTCCTCCTTGCCAACGCCGCCGCCCTTGATCGGAGCCTTTATCTGCTTACCGAACTGCTCCTCCTCGGACCGCCGGTGATTGTGGCCGTCAATATGATCGATGTGGCGGAGACCCAGGGTGTTCGCATTGACATCCACGCCCTCGAACGGGCTCTCGGCGTTCCTGTAATCGGGATGGTAGCATCCAAGAATCAGGGGCTCCGGGAGCTGATCAACCGCATTATCTCCCTGGACCGTGGTGAGCTGACCTATCAGCCCCGACTGCCCGCTATCGCCGCGGACCATCAGGAAGTCTTCCTGGAAATTAAAAACCTCCTCCATGAGAACATGCCTGCCCATCCACGTCATACCTGGTTGGCGACTAAATTCATGGAGGGAGACAAGGAAATATCTAAAAAGATTGAGGAAGCTGTTCCTGCGGAAACCTGGAACCGGCTTAAGGCAATCCTGGTCAAGCACGAAGATTCTCTCCATGCCGTGGTGGGGGGGCGTTATGACTGGATTGAGGAGGCGACCCGTTCCGCCGTCTCCCGGTTCAAGATGGGACAGGTCGTCATGACTGATCGCATCGACCATGTCCTGACCCGTCCCCTCTACGGGATTCCGATTCTGCTGGCGGTATTCGCCGGTGTTTTTCTTGTGACCTACAAAGTCGGCTATCCGCTGCAAAAGGGCCTGGAATGGTTAGTGAGCGCCTTTGCCCGGCAGATAGAGCCGGCGCTTATGTCTTTTCCTCCCTGGATCAAGGGGCTGGTGGTAAATGGAATCATCGGCGGCGCCGGTTCCGTATTGACCTTCCTGCCCATCCTCGTCATCTTCTTCGCCGTCCTGGCTATCCTCGAAGATGTGGGCTACATGGCCCGGGCGGCCTTTGTCATGGACCGGTTCATGCATTTGATCGGACTCCATGGCAAGAGTGTCATCCCCATGTGCCTGGGTTTTGGGTGCAATGTGCCGGCGATCCTCGGGACCCGCATCGTGGAATCGAAAAAAGAGCGGCTCCTGACGATCTTTCTTTCCCCCTTCATTCCCTGTACCGCCCGCCTGGCCGTCCTTACCTTTGTTACGGCCGCGGTCTTTGCCCAAAAAGCCGCGCTTATCTCGTGGTCCCTTCTGGCGGGCAATATCCTGCTTTTGGGCATGACAGGCATGATCATCAACCGTTTCGTCCTCAAGGACGAGCCCATGCCCTTCATCATGGAGCTGCCCCTGTATCACAAACCGGATATGCGGACGATCGGCATGGTTATCTGGAGCAGGACCATCGCCTTTGTCAGACGGGCGGGGACGGTGATTCTTGCGGTATCGGTGCTCGTATGGCTACTGTCCTATCTTCCATACGGCCGGGTGGAAGACAGTCTCCTGGCGGGAATCGGACAGTTTATCGAACCGGTGGGACGGCCTTTGGGGTTGGACTGGAAGATGATGACGGCCCTCTTGACGAGTACCGTGGCCAAGGAAAACGCCATTGCCACCCTCGGCGTCCTCTATGGAGTAGGCGATGAGGGGCTGGTGCGGGTTCTGCCTGCGGTCATGACCCCGGCGTCGGCCCTTGCCTTTCTTGTCGTTCTCATGCTTTTTATTCCCTGTGCGGCAACGGTAGCGGTTATGAAGCGTGAGCTGGGAAGCTGGACATGGTTTGGGGCCTCTTTTGCCCTGATGCTTAGCTTGTCCTTTTTCGTCGGCCTGATTGCCTATCGGCTGGCCATCTGGGTCGGTCTATAAATGCTCCCTGACATGACGAACGATATGCGCTGAATCTTCATAACAGCGTTTGCCAAAAGGCATGATGAGGTATAGCCCGGACGCATCCGCCGCAATGGCGGCTGCAAGTTCACAGGCCTGATCCAGGCCGAAGTGGCGCTGATCCTCCGGCGAATCATACCGTGTGAAACTTGCCACGACATCCTCCGGGACGACAATCCCCGGAATACGGCCGCCGGCCAGAAACGATGCGCTGCGGTGGCTGACCAGCGGCATGATACCGGGAAAAAACCGAATCGTCAGTCCCGCCAGGGCGTCACGCAGCTTCCGGTAGTCATCGAGAGTAAAAACCGGCTGGGAGTACACAAACTCGGCTCCGGCATCGATTTTGGTTTTGAGCCACCGAATCTGCGCCGGAATCGGCCGTCCGACGGCGCAACCGGCACAGAAGTCGGGAGGGTCCGCCAGCCCCTCCCCGTTGATGATCTTTCCAGCGCGCAGTCCGCGGATCAGACGCAGCAATTCGACTGAACTCCGCATGTCCACAACGCGGTGAGCCAGATTGCCCAGATGCCCCATGGATGGTGCATCGCCCGTAATCGCCAGCAGACCGCGCAGACCTGAATCCCAACCTCCGATAAGTGTGGAGTGGAGTCGCATAAGGTTGGATTGCGTCACACTGAAATGACAGATGGCAGGAATCTGAAGGGCATTCTGCAGGCGAGCGGCCGTTACGATCGCATCCCGTCCGACGGTCGCTCCTGGATTGTCCGGCACATCGAACATGTCCGCCCCGGCTGCCGCCACTATCGACGCACCATGCACAATCTCATCCAGAGACTGCCTTCGATCGGCGCGTATTTCCACGCTGACAATAAAGCCGGTTGAGTTCATCAGGGAGCGAATGGAGTTGACTTTGGCATCCGGCCGCTCAGGCATTGCCGGGACTTGCTCGGTAGAGATTTGAATGCGCGGCCGCGGCATGACAGCCCGCTGCCCGAGCACACCCGCCATCCTGCGGATGTGATCCGGTGTCGTACCGCAGCAACCGCCAATAACCGCAACTCCTGCGGTGGTTAGGGACACCGCCGTTGCAGCGAAATCATCCGGTGTAAATTCATACGCCACGACCCCTCGCTCGATCCGCGGATGCCCGGCATTCGGCGAGGCGGTTAAGGGCAGGTCGGTGCGTGCGCCGATGTAGGATGCCACCCGCACAATCTCGTCCGGGTGGTAACAGTTTGTTCCCACCGCAGTGACGCCCGCCCGGTGCGCCTCCGTCAGAAGTTGATCCACGCGCTTCCACCGCTGTGATCCGCCGCCGGTATTGCCGATCTGGAAAATGACCGGCAGGCCGGTATCGGCGGCAGCTTGCAGTGCCGCCCGCGCTTCCCGCACATCCACAAACGTTTCCAGCAACAGTGCGTCGGCTTTGTCAAGGGCCTCGCACTGATTGCAATAGACATCAAGCAGGGCCTCGCACGTGTAATCATCAAGCCGTAACCCCAGTCCCAATGGCCCCAGTGAGGCCCAGACCATGCATTCCGAACCACCAACCTCCCGCGCCAGAGCTACACCGGCACGGTTTGTCTCCTCACACAACTCCGCAACCCCCGCATCACCGAAGACTAATGTATTTGCCGCAAACGTATTGGTCACAATAATCCGTGATCCTGCCGACCGATAGGCGGCGTGCAGGCTCCTGACCGTTTCGGGTTGTCTGAGATTGAGGAGTTCAACGGGCTCATCGCCCGTACCGCTCGCCTGACGCAGGCAGGTTCCAATCGCCCCGCTACTGATCAGTACATTGCCCCCCAATTCGCGCATTATCAAATCTGTCATTCACATCTTCTCCTACTGCCCAATGGCGAGTTGAGCGAAAGCACAACTCGCCGTACAATTAATATATTGAACATCAAAAAAAATTATCATCCGTTGTCATTGATCCGGCGTGACAAGTCCACATCTATCCATAGCAGCGTTCCCGACTTTTCGCTATCTCGAACTTACGGTTAAGAATGGTGCTTTTGTCGGTTTCATCATTCCCCATATCCCATCGGACAAAGTCTGATCTCCAACAGCAAATATACTGATTCATTTAAACACGCTTTTCTCATCCCACATTCATCATTCCCCTGATTGTTAAAAAATGCCTTCGAGATTATCTTAGGGCCGAAAGAAAGAGAGAGGAGACATTAAAGACCATGACAACCATCGGCACCCAGAGAATTGAGTTCAATCCCGAGAGAGACATCTTAGGGAAAACAATAGAGAGAAACAGGACCAGCCGTCACCATATGGCAGGTCTCAAAGGATTATAAACCGCATCAAAAGAGAGAGGAGGCAACAGCCATGAGAAAGACAGGAGCCAAAGACAAAGAGAGATTCGCAAAGAAGGCTGGCAAAACCTGGTTAGATCCCATGTGCACCCCGGTTGGGACCAGGTAGATCAGGACAGGAAACAAAGATAACGATTCCTAACTTAAGAGAGGAGATAGAACCATGATCAAGACAGCAAAACCTGGAGAAAAGAAACTGCAAGACAAGAGCGAGAAATTACTGGGGAAACAGGAAATCGAGTGCTACGAATCAACCTTAGTGGACAATGTTGTGTGTTAATACGACCACGATTCTTAACTTAAGAGAGAGGAGACAAGGATCATGAAAAAGGAAAAGAAAGCATACAAGGGTTGGATTGACCCCATGTGCACGCCTTATCATTACAAGAAAGGCTAACGGCACTGAGAATACACAGGCTCTGCCATAGCGGCAGAAGTAGTCGAGAGAGGTGGCCTTAGCGGATGATATTGAAACCCTGCCTCTCTCAAGGTTAAAGGCGGTGGTTGGTTAAACACCGCCTTTAGTTTTTTTAAAGAGCGGATCATAGCCTCTGTTGTCATCTGATGCAGGGGCTTTTTCTATATGTGACGCAGCCGTTTTAATTGCCAGGTCTTTATCCTTTGTGAACATCCACCACTGTGGCCACGTCGTGTGCGGACCCTTCTCCTTGTCACGTCCTCGGCAATAATACCAATGTCCAAATCGCTCGACAGTTGAAAAAGGATGGTTGTCCTCGCAAAGAATACTACATTCCCTAATCTCCTTAAAAAAGATAGTTTCGTCCGGATCTTGATCATTAGCCAGGTCTTCAGGCAGGACAATGTGAGAAACATCCTCGCCTTCAGCTTCCTTGTTATCCAACCATTCTGAAATAGTCATGATTCCTTTTCTCCCAACCATCAACATACAGGTCATACATATCACAATGGTGGATGAAAAACCACCTCCCATTTTTCATTGACATAGGCGGACAGTACCCACTATACTCGCCGCCGAAGAGGAATCAACTTTAGAGCATTAATAAACAGGCTAAATCCAAGGCAGGAAGAGTGCCGAGATTTGACACAGGAAAGGTTGAACCATGTGGTTTTCCAAGCCCAATCCCGACAAGGCGGGTCAAAAAAAAGCGCATATAAAGGAGGGCCTCTTTGAGGGGGAATATGCCTTCCGCGGCAGCTTCCACGCTACGATCCAGAACGGAGATTTCCGTGGACCCCACGCCTTTCACGCCGCCCAGGATGCCTGTGTCCTGGGCGGTCGCTTCAGTAATGCCTTTTGCTTATATGCTGCCGAAAGGCTGGAGATCCGCGGTGGTGAATTCTCCGGCTCCATGGCCTGCTACGGCGTCAAAACGGCGGCCATCAGGGGGGGAACCTTTAACGGGGAATACGCCTTCTGCGAAAGCAGCGACGTGGCCTTAACGGGAGGGGACTTCACGGGACGGGGCGTCCTGAGCGAGGCCAGGCATGCCGAAGTGCGTGGTGGCCGCTTCAGCGGCGCGGAATGTGGTATCACCGCTTTCGGAATGGTCATTCACGGCGGGCATTTTTCGGGACCGGAGCTGCTGCGTTCCAGCCTCCGGGCCGTCATTCTGGGCGGAACCGTGACGGGGAGGAATGTCCTGGAAGAAGCCACCGAGGCGAGGGTCTTGACGCACGGCACTATCGGCCACCTGGGCAGGGTATTAAGCGGGGTCATCGCCGCCCGGCGCATCGAAGCCATTTCTCCCGACCTCGTCGTATCCGAAGGAATGATCATTATGGCCGAAGAAACGGGAACGACGGATGAACGGGTGATCCTGCTCCCTCCCGGTACGATCCAGGCAGAAGCAACCGTCGACGCCAGGCAGGCCTTGTCCCGCCTTCAATCCCTTGTGGACGCCTATGCCAAGCGGGAATGAGGATTAACTTCACGAAATTTTAAGTTCAATATTTGTCAGTCGCCATTGGACGCCATTCCTGCGCAGAACAAACCGTATCTGTCCGGCATCGCTACTCTTAACAGCGACGATAAACTCGGACGGGGAAGTATAGGCGAGATCAGCATTCCCGACCAGGGCCACAAACAGCTGCCAGGCAGTGATTTTTATCTTGTTTGTACCGTCTTGAGCCGCAGCCACGGCATCCAGACGCTGCTGCATGAAAGAAACCAGACCCACCGGAGTGATCAGACCTTCCACGGCGTTGGCGATGACCTGGGAGGGCAGGGACTTCTGGATTTGTTCCCAGGCGTCAGCTTTAGTAGCTGCCGGCCCGGATTGAAGCTTTTTCCCGGCAAAGCTTTTCAAATCCTCCCGGATCTTAGGAAAATCAACAAGTTCCGATAGCAGCTGCGTATCCTTTGTTTCCGTAGCCGCAATGATCCGGTAGATCGTTACGTAGGGCAGGCTATAAAGCGCCCCCGCTCCCAGGGCGAGGATCAGCACGGCGGCAATGATGATTGTTTTTTTATTCATGATCAATCCTGCCAGCCGATGGCATCATAACCCTTTTCGCTCAGACAGCGGTTGACGAAGGTCTTATAGACCGGGCTGGGTTTTGACGCCTTGATGGCCCCGGTTACGAGACCGGCCGCCGCCCCGCCCGCAGCGCCCACGCCCACGCCTTTACCGAAGCTGCCCGTAACCGCCCCCATTGTCCCGCCGACGACGGCCCCGCCGACCCCGCCGATGGCCGTATCTTTGGCAATGGTCTTGGCGGCGTCGGATTTAACGTATGCATCGGCCTTTTGCCGGCAATCATCGATATCCCGCTGGGCCTGCTCCTGCCCGACCTGCTTCAGGTGGGCATTGGGATATAGCACCGGACCTGACGCGCAGCCTGCCAGTAAGAGGACAATTAGAATTCTAAGATACTTTTTCATCGCTTTATCCACCTTTTTCCATGACCGCCCCGAAGAAACCATCAGTTCCATGGCGATGGGGGAAGGTCCGGAAGTATCCCCGGTCATCCAAAAACAAACGCTCCACGCCGGTGGGAAAGACCAAGTGAAATTCCGGACGGGTCGCCAGAAATGATGCGATAATCTCTTCGTTTTCTTCCGGCATGATGCTACAGGTGCTGTAGATCAGCCTTCCCCCCGGTTTTACATAATTCCCGGCCCGGGCAAGCAACTTTTTCTGAAGCCGGGTGTTACTTTGAAGGACCTCCGGCGTTAGCCGCCATTTGATCTCGGGGCACCTGCGCAGGGTTCCCAGACCCGAACAGGGTACATCGACTAAGACTCGGTCGCAGGACTTATGATCAACCTTGTCCAGCTCGGCCGTGGCATCCGCCGCGACCGGCTCAATGATCCGGACGGTCAGGCGTTTGGCCAAGTCCTTTAATTGCAAGAGCTTGCTTTTCCGGAGATCAACGGCGATAATTCTGCCCCGGTTCTCCATTATTTCCGCCAGATGGGTCGCCTTTCCTCCCATGCCGGCACATAGATCCAGGATGGTTTCACCCGCCACCGGATTTACCAGTCGGGAAATCATCTGAGACGCCTCATCCTGAACCTGGAAAAATCCGTGCCCGTAGGCAGCCGTATCCCGGAGCGATTTTCCTGCCTCCCGGACAGTTAGTCCGTCCGGGGCATAAGCGGTTTTCTCGGCAGTAATTCCTTCCCGATGCAGCTCTTCTATAACCCTTTCCCTGCTTGTTTGCAACCGGTTAGCACGCAACACCAGGGGGGCGGCGGTGTTATTTGCCTGACAGAGGGAAAGGGCCTCTTCCTCTCCCCATTGCCGGACCCATCTATCAACCATCCAGGCCGGATGGGAGTGGCGGATGGACGCATAGTTCCGGAAGCCCTGAAGGCGCTCCGGGAAAGGCAGTTTTTCCTTGCGGCGCAGTACGTTTCTGAGGATGGCATTGGTGAGGGAAACCTTCCCGGGATCGGCGCGTTTGGTCAGTTCGACGGCCTCATTGACGATGGCGTGGTCCGGAATTTTGTCGGTAAAAAAGATCTGGTACAGTGCCGTTCTGAGAATATTCCGCAGGCCCGTATCGGTGGCGGTGAGATCTTTTTGCAGAAACTGAGCGAGGACCCAGTCCAAAAAACCCCTCATCCTGAGGGTTCCATACACCAACTCCGTAAGCAGACCCCTGTCCCGGGTATCGCTAAGAAGATCTGTGGCAAGGTATTGATCGAGGAGGGGCTCGGCAAAGGCCTTGCCATTCTCCACCCGGTTCAGGATCTCAATGGCAAGGGACCGTGGTGTTTGGCTGATCATCTTTTATCCCAAACGGCCGTGAGACCCGACGCGATAGCCTCGTAAAAAATCCTGTATCGACATCCTGTTTTTGCCCTCCAACTGAACATCCTGAAGATAGACATAGCCCTTTCCCGCGACAACGGGGAGTCCGATCTTCGTTGGCGGCCCAATTGCTCCTGTTTCCTCCGCGATTGCGCCTGTCTCCGCGATTGCCATGAAGATTCTAAAAACCTTCCCGTCGAGGTACGTATAAGCACCGGGTGTTGCAGACAAACCAAGGATAAGATTGACAATATCGACAGCGTCCTTGCTCCAGTCGATCAGACCGTCTTCTTTCTTCAGACGGGGGGCGTAGGTTGCCTGCTGATGATTCTGTGACGTCCGGGTTGCCGTCCCCGCTTCGAGCTGACGGATGGCTGTGAGGAGCAGGTTTGCCCCCATCCCGGCCAAACGGTCATGAAGACTATCGCAGGTCTCCCCTTCTCCCACGGGCGTCTCTTCCTGAAGGACAATGTCTCCCGTATCGACGCCGGCGTCCATCATCATGATCGTTACCCCCGTCGTCTTTTCACCGCGAATCAGGGTCCAGTTGAGGGGCGCCGCCCCCCGGTATTTAGGGAGCAGGGAAGGGTGGACGTTCAGACAGCCCAGTTTCGGGCGTTCGAGGATTTCCCCGGGAAGGATCTGGCCGAAGGCGTCAACGACGACGAGGTCAGGATTCAGACCCCGGAAGATCTGCAGGAAGGTGTCGTCTCTCACCCGCTCCGGCTGCAGGACCAGCAGTCCATTTTCTTCCGCCAGTTCTTTCACCGGCGAGGGTTGGAGGCGCCGTCCCCGGCCCTTGGGCTTGTCCGGCTGAGTCACCACCCCAACCACCGGATACCCGGCGTCAATGAGCATTTTCAGCGAAGGAACGGCAAATTCCGGCGTCCCCATAAACATAAGCCTCGGCTTGGGCATGGTGCATGAACCTCCCGGCATGTGATTGTTTCCATATAGTCAAAAATTTCCTGAAAAGGAAACACAATTATTTCCCCTGCCGTTGCCAACGGAGATAGCGTCTTTCCTCTATGCCCATTTCTTTCTACAATTGTTTGCCATCCGCTTTCTGTGCGGTGCGCTTCACGCGCTAGCGGTCAAGCGGCTTCAGTGACGTTTGCCATGGGGAATAAGGATGCCTGAAAGAATAGCGCAATACGGTAAAGTTCATTTGAACATGCAATATGCAGAACTGAGCGAAGAATGAAGGAGATCAAAAATGCTTACACACAAAGAACTTAAAGCTTGCGCCCTCTGACAAAGGCTGGATAAAACATTGCAGCCGGGCTGCTCAACATGTTGTATTTACCGGGTGATGAAGGGATATCGTCAGGTATTTTGCGTAAAGGAGGAAATCATTATCAGTCGTGAATATTGGGATCTCTCTGCCGGCTGCGACTACACATATCAAGAAGTCGATCTGTGATCCCTGGATGCCGGATTTACGGCAGGTGTTGTATAATTCTGCCGCCCGTTCATAATCTTCCCTGGTCAACGGTATGTCCTCAAACGCCAAGAGCTTTTCTTTGAGTGCATCAAATTGACTCTTTATCGTAATACCTGATAACAGTTCTTGGCGAATGGGCCCAATCATTGCGACGCGAACTTCACCAATAAGTTCCGTAAGTTCGTGAACTAGAGATTGATCTTTTCTGGAAAGCGCACCTGATCGTCTCAACGCCAGATACCAGATGGAGGTGTCGATAAGTATTTTCACTGCCGCGACCTGGTTTTTTTATAATCGTAATCCGGATCGTAATCCACATTCCCAAATAGCGATGTGATCTGTATCTGTTTTCTTCTTTGGATATATTCCGTTAGTGCCTCCGTAACGACTGCCTTTTTCGTTCTGGCACCTCCGATGGTTTGAGCCTCTGTGATGAGTTTGTCGTCTATTGCCAAGTTTGTAGCCATACATCACCTCCACACATATTGGTACACAATTGCCTGTGTAATGTCCAGAGGGAAACGGGGACAAAGAATCTAGGGGAGAACACGGAGAACCGGCATTACATGAAGTGAACGGGGTCAACATCCACCTTGACCTGTACGGCCGGGGCGTGAAAGCCCGACAGGATATCCCGGGTCAGGGCGTGGAGAAAACGGCTGTCATCCCCTTTCAGGAGGAGCTGCCACCGGTAGCGACCCCGGAGCCGGAACAGGGGAGCTTCCGCCGGCCCGACGATCTCCACCTTTCCCCTCACCTTGGCCAGCCTGAGCAGCTCCCGCGCCTTTTCCGCGAGCCTGTTGATTCCCTCCTCCCCTTTATCTTGATGGATACAAGATACGCGCAGATGAATCAGCCGTGAAAAGGGGGGGTAGAACAAGGATTGGCGCAGGGAGATTTCCTCTTCGTAGAAACCGTCATAGTCGTGATCTCTGGCCTTCTGGATGGCGTAGTGGTTGGGATTGAAGGTTTGAATGATTACCTTTCCCGGGACATCGCCCCGGCCTCCCCGGCCGGAAACCTGGGTCAGGAGCTGGAAGGTGCGCTCCGCAGCGCGGAAATCGGGAAGGTTAAGGGAAGTATCCGCCAGGATCACCCCCACCAGGGTGACATTGGGGAAATCATGCCCCTTGGAAATCATCTGGGTCCCCACGAGGATATCGATCCGGTCCTTGCCGAGGGCGTGGAGCAACTGCTCGTGAGCCCCTTTCCGTTCCATGGTGTCGCTGTCCATGCGCCTGATCCGGGCCGCGGGGAAACGGTTGGTTATCTCTTCCTCGAGCAACTCCGTTCCCATCCCGTAGGCGCCGATATTTGCGCTCTTGCACCGGTAACAAACCAATTCGCCCGCAAGGGTATAATCGCAGTAATGGCATTTCCAGACCCCTTCCTGGGCATGCTGAATCAGGGAAACCTCGCAATTCCGGCACTTCAGGGGCTGGCCGCAGTCCCGGCAGATCTGGAAGGTATGATAGCCGCGCCGGTTGAGGAGGAGCATGACCTGCTGCTTCCGGTCCAGTGTTTCCCGAATGGCGGCGGCGAGGCGGCGGGAAAAGACGGTAAAGGCATTCCCGCCGTGAATGGCCTTTTCCATTTTCATATCGACTATCTCGACGGGGGGCAAGGGCCGGTCGGCAATCCGTCCGGGCATGGCCAGGCAGGAGAATTTCCCGTTGCGGGCATTGAAAAAGGTTTGTACCGCCGGCGTCGCCGATCCCAGGACAACCGTTGCCCCGTGGAGACGCCCCTTGACAATCGCCAGATCCCGGGCGCTATAAGGCAGCCGGTCATCCTGCTTATATGAGGCATCGTGTTCCTCATCGACAATGATCAATTTCAGATCCCGGACCGGCGCAAAGAGGGCGGAGCGCACCCCCACGGCCATGTGCATTTCCCCGCGCCGCAGGCGCTGCCACTGGTCATAACGGACGGCGCGGGAGACGCCGCTGTGGAGGACGGCGATGTTTTCGTTTCCGAATCTTTCTTTGAGGCGCGTGATGAGCTGGGGAGTCAGGGCAATTTCCGGGACGAGATAAATGACCCCCCCCTGATGCCGGCGGACCTCCTCCATGGCCTGGAGATAGACTTCGGTTTTACCGCTTCCGGTCACGCCATGGAGGAGATAAGTGTTGAATTGGCCGGTCTTAAGGTTGCAGCTGATTTCCTGTAAGACCGCTTCCTGGGAGGGATTTGCGGTCGGTCTTCCGGAAGGTTCCCCGACGGCGAGAAATGGCGGCAAAGGGCGGAAAACCCCCTTTTCCGTGATACAGGCGAGTCCCTTTTTTTCGAGGGAAGCAAGAGTGGAACGGACGTTTCCCAACCTTTGGCAGAGGCCGGCAACGGATATTTCCGCTGCCTCCTGAAGGATTTTCAGCACGAGAAGTTGTTTTTTCGTTAATTTATGAGCGGTTGACAACACCTTGCCACTGGCGGCGGCCACTTTTTCCGTCCTGGCGCGGCGATCTTTTCCCCCCGGCAGGATTTCTCCGAGAACCTTTCCCAGGGGATAGAGGTAATAATCCGCCGCCCAACTGTAAAAGGCGAGGTCACGATCGTCAAAGAGGGGCTCCGGGTCCAGGATTTCAATGATCTCCTTGAGATTGTCAATCTCCGACGCGATTTCAATCCCGACGATGCACCCTGTCTGGCGCTTTTTGCCAAAGGGGACAAGCACCCGTTTGCCGATAGCGACATCATTCTCCATCTCCGCAGGGACGATATAATCAAAGGATTGATCTCTGGGGATAGGGATGGCAACCTTCACAAACATGGCGTCTCAATCCTTCTCAAGGGAAAGCTGTGGAAAGGACGCAGCGCAATACAGCATCCGGACTTTTTACAAAGCCGTCAAAGATATCTGCCTGCGTCGTAATAGACATTACCCCAGCATGTGCAATGATTTTAGTTAGTTAGCCGCAAGGATGGAGAGAGGGGGAAGGGAGAAAGCTATTCACCCTTCATTTTTTCTAGCTTCTCCTGTTTGGTCTTGCATTCGATGCACTCGGTAGTCACAGGCCTGGCGATCAATCTCTTTTCAGAAATGTCACAGCCGCAGGCCGCACAGATACCATAGGTGCCGTCGTCGATGCGCTGAATGGCTTCCCGCATCTTGGCGATGAGTTTTCTTTCCCGGTCCCTGATCCGGAGTTCGAAATTACGGTCCGCTTCCAGGGATGCCCGGTCATTGGGATCGGGATAGTTCTCCTTGCCGTTTGTCATTTCCGATACGGTTTTTTCCGCATCCGACAGCAATTCGCTTATCTTCTGGTTCAACATGAATCTAAAAAACTGAAGTTTGTCAGGCTTCAAGGGCATTTCACCACCTTATACTTTATACTTTATAGTTGTACCGTGGCATTCGGGTGAAAGGTCATACACGATCTACAGGTGTTTGTAAAGAAAAAAGATGCCAGTCAAAGGCGGAAACAGGGCAGGGCATTATTATGGAATATATTAATGAAATTAATCCTATGGCTTGCAAGAGCTTTATGTCTTCCCCTGGCTGTCAACCATAAACCTGCCGGATCTTTTCCACGATGTTGGTTGTCGAGCGACCCTCGGTAAGGGGGATAGTTACGACCCTGCCTCCTGCAGCCTTAACGAAATCGGCGCCGGCAATGGCCGCCTCGGCCCAATCGCCTCCTTTGACGAGGATATCGGGCTGGAGATATTCGATCAACCGCTGGGGAGTAGGATCATCAAAAAGGATCACGTAATCGATTGATTCCAGGGCCGCCATAATGTCCGCCCGCTCATCTTCCGGGACGAGGGGACGTTTCTCCCCTTTGATAGCGCGGACCGAGACGTCGCTGTTTAGTGCCAACACCAGGATATCACCAAGTTTTTTTGCCTCCCGCAGGTAACGGACATGGCCGACGTGGAGAATATCGAAGCAGCCGTTGGTAAAGACGATGGTTTTCCCCGCCTGGCGCAACCCGTTTAATAGTTCTTTCAGCTTCTCTCTAGGAAACATTTTATCCATTTTCGACCCTATTTCACAATTGGATTTATTAAATATTTACGGAAAGTTACTTGTGTCAACTCCATCTTTCTCATACATCCCCCGCCGTGACTACCACATCAAAGTCCACTGAAAGTTCCTCAAAATGTCTGCGGCCGCAGCGGATCTTTTCCGCTTCTGAATTGCGCAGTTTTTCAAAGTCCTTTGTGCCTTTGGTCTCCCTAACCAAGTATAGTACTGTATCGTCATGTTTCAGAATCGCCCAGTCGGGGTTGTATTCTCCTATAGGCGTCTCAACCCTGAACCATCCCGGCAGCTTGACAAAGAGCTTGATGTCTTCTCTCTGGTCGAGTTGTTCCGCAAACTTTCTCTCGATTTCGGAATCATAAATTACAGCGTCATAGACCGATTTCTTGACCTCCAAGCGGTTTGTCAAGTAGCTGATAATTTCTTTGTCCTCGAAGAGTCTCATGCTCCATTCCTGGTCAGCGATTTTTTCATATTTTATGCCGTCGATCATCAGCCGGTGCAGCTCCCGTTTGAGAATGCCGACCACAGCGTCCATGAACCGCTGCGGATTGACGGCGAATTCGGAAAGCCTGCCCGATTCAATCAGGATTCTGGCAATGGTGGAGCGCGTCAGCTCCGTTTCCTTCTGAATGTAGGCGATAATATCGGGAAGTACGCCCGTAAAAGAAATATCCGTAATCGAACTTCGGATTTCCGTCGTACCGATTCCTTTGTAGGCCGCATCAAGGAGGGCTTCCCGGTAGGAAATGCGGACGGGCTCGACTTTTTCCATCTTTCGTATGGCCTCAACGGAACGGTTTACGAGCACTTCCGTAGAATATTCCACAGAATAGGTCGTCTTCATCTTAATCCGATTCCACAGGCTCTCGAAATCTTTATCCAGAAAGACCTGCTTGTTGATCGTCAAGGGGCGCTCATCTTCGTCCCTCTTGATGTGTCTGTCGATCTGATAAGACGCCATGACATCCATGATCTCGTTCTGTACGTCCTTGAATTCGTCCGGCACGGCAAAGACAAACCCCGGCGCTTTCGGATTGAAGGCGGGCAGGATCTTCCCCTCCATATCAATATAACCCTTTTCTTGAACGGCATTCCAGATTATCTCGGAAGTATCCCTTCCTAGTGCAGCTTCCTCGCCATCTACAACCCGCACGATCGCGGCAAATCCGCTGATGGGGATCTTTCCGAAGGTAACCCCGCAATCCTCCTCATATTCCGTCTGGAGCGATCGGGCAAAGTCCTCATAGCTTTCATTGGCCACAACGGTCAGTTTGTTGATGTTTTCGTCGAATACCCGCTCGCCGTCTTGGTTGACGGGGAGCCGCAGCCCCCGGCCGATTTCCTGCCTCTTCTTCAGAACGGAAGCCGTTTCGTTGAGGGTGCAAATCTGGAAGACGTTGGGATTGTCCCATCCTTCCCGCAGGGCGGAATGGCTGAAGATGAAGCGGAGCGGTTCGTCAAGGGACAGGAGTTGTTCCTTGTTGCGCATGATCTTGGTGTAGGTGTCCTCATCTGCCTCGGAGTTCCCCCGCGTATCTTTCAGGACGCCCTTTTTATCCTGTGAGAAATAGCCGTCATGGAGTTTCTCAACCGGATAGGAGAAAAGTCCATGGAAACGAGGCTGGGTAATCAGTTCGTTATAGTAATCTTCAAACCATTGGGCAAATTTCCCCTTGGCAGGTTTGCCCCCCTCATCATACGCCCGGTAGTTAGCCACCCGGTCTATAAAAAACAAGGACAGGACTTTAATCCCCTTGTCTTTGACCTGACATTCCTTTTCAAGATGCTTCCGGATGGTGTTTCTGATCTGGATCTTCATCAGGTCTTCCCGGATGCCGCCCTGTTCTTCACCGCGGCGCAGGATGCGACCGTTGCTGAACCCCACGAATTCGTTGCCCGGCTCAGCGCTGATCTCCGAGACGACGTAGCCATCCCGATAGCCCTCACGCTCATTGGAGAGGACAAAAAGATCGGCCCCCTGTTTCACCTTGACGGTCTTTTCCCGAACGCCGCCCGGTTTGTTTTCATGGATGGCCACTTTTGCGACGATCCCTTTGGTATTGTCCACTTCGACCAGTTTTGCATACGCGGCGTTAAAGGTGTTGGCGCCCTTCGCCTCCGCCACTACAATCTGTTTCACCAGCCGCATCTCATAGGCCCGGATGGGGTCCAGCTTGTAAACATGATTGTAGAGGTTTCGGTGCGTCGCTGAATAGCGTAGCGTGCAAAGTGGATTCAGGGTCTTGATGGCCTCCTGGGCCTTGGGTGTGTTATCCACGCTCTGGGGTTCGTCGATGATCACAATGGGATTCGTAGCCGTAATGAATTCAATAGGTTGCCGGCCTGAAAGTTTGTCATTTTCCTTGAAGATGACGTTGCTTTTCTGCTCATCGTCGGTGCCCGTGAAATTCTTACGGAAGGCGTCGATATTGATGACCATGATTTGGATGGAATTGCTCACCGCAAATTGGCGCAGGCGGTTGATCTTCCGCGAGTCGTAAACGAAATACTCATATTCGATATTGTTGAAGAGGGCTTTGAAATGGTCTTCCGTGATCTCCAGGTTCTTCAGGACGCCCTCGCGGATTGCCACGCTGGGAACGACGATGACGAATTTCTTGAAGCCGTATTTCCGGCTGAGTTCAAAGATCGTCCTGAGATAGACATACGTCTTACCCGTTCCCGTTTCCATCTCCACGCTGAAGTGAAAGTCCTGTAAAATAGGTATTCGGTCAATACCGTGGCGATCCTGAATGGTATTGACATTCGCGAGGAGTGTTTCATCGTTGATCAGGAGCTGATTCCCCATTCCCAGCTCCGTCTGGACCTGCCCACTCAACACGCCTTCATAAGAGGTCTCAAAGCGGATTTCAAAATCCCCCTGGTGCAGGGGCTGGCCGTCGAATATGTCCACCACGGCATTGACGGCGTCTATTTGAAATTGCTGCGAGGCGTCGAATTTAAGCTTCATAGCTATACCGTTCTGAAGGTAATGTTCCGGGTTTTCATGATCTGCACGGCATTGGTCTTGAGTTGGTCGTTGCCTTTAAATCCTTCGTCCAGGCAGACGACGCGAACCGGTTTTATTTCGGCCATCGCTTTGATGACCTCCAGCGTCAAATCATTTTCCAGACAGATGAGCATGGAACCGTCGGCAATACGGAAGACATCCCTTTCCGCCAAAACAGTCTTTTCGATTTTCGTTGTCAGGGGAAAGCCAGATTTCAGGAGGATTTCATAGAGAATGTCTTCCTGGGAGCTTTGCGGATTGATATGTTCCACGAAGAGTTCAATCTGTTTTTCAATGGCTTCTTCATCCTTTGCCACGTCCCCGTCCCAGAGCTTGAAATTGGAAGGCCGGAGCTTGAAAACCTTGAATCCGAGATCCAGTTGTGGCTTGTCGTCAGAGAACAGGTCTATTATCTTTTCCCGTTCGTCTTTGATTTTCACGATGACCCGGCGGATTCTTTCTTTGCCAATGTCAGCGATGGTCTTATAACCGGCTTTATGGGCTTCAGAATTCTCATCTGTCGGTTCTGGCAGTTGCACCATGATGAACTTACGGTTGACCTTGTCTTCTCTGTTCATATCAAGAACGGCATGTGCTGTGGTACTTGAGCCGCAGAAAAAATCCAGTATGATTTCACCCTCTTTTAAAGCCTGCTCGCACATATACCTGATCAGTGTTGTTGGTTTTGGGGTATCGAAAATCCCCTTCCCCATCAATTTCTTTACCTCAAGAGTTCCTGCCTCATTTGAAAACTCAGCTCCCATCCAGAATGTTTTAGGTTTGATACGTTTTAAACCTTGTTCATTTTCGGAATAGTCGATTTGAAAAACATCCCACCGGTCATTCCTGCCAACCTGAGATGCAGTTAATTCTTCGCATCGATCCCTTACAGTATCAATCCCCCAACGCCATCGACCATCCACACCATCAGCGAGTCTAGGTAGAACTTCAATTGAGAATTTCTGTGACATTTCAAGGGACACATTACAGGTTTGAGGATCTACATATATTGGGAAGTACATGTTGGGTCGATCTTCTCGTCTTGCACCAGCACCACGCTTTCGAAGGCCTATAAGACGATACCGCTTTCCTTTAGAGTCAACATGGGGATAGTCATCCCAATACTCTTCTGGAATAGGAACACCTTGGGTTTGGAAGCTCCCTCGTGAGTAAACGAATAAAAAGTTGTGAGCAGTAGCAAAATGTTTATCATCACTTCTTCCTTTCCAATTACTTACGACTGAAATACACCCGAGAAAATTTTCTGTTCCGAATAACTCATCCAGCTGTTGACGAAGGTTAGATGCTTCTGTATCATCAATACTGATAAAAATAACCCCATCATTCCGTAACAGGTTCCTCGCCAAAAACAATCGTGGATACATCATGTTCATCCACTTGGAATGGAACCGACCGTCCGCTTCGGTATTCGTGGAGTATTTCCGGCCTTCGTTGTCGATCTGTCCCGTGTAGCGGAGGTAGGTGTCGAGATTTTCACTGTAGTCGTCGGGATAGATGAAATCGTTTCCCGTGTTGTACGGGGGATCGATGTAGATCATCTTGATCTTCCCGAAATAGGATTTCTGAAGGAGCTTCAGGACCTCCAGGTTGTCACCCTCGATGAAGAGGTTTTCCGTCGAGTCGAAATCTACGGATTCCTCGCGGGCGGGCGTCAGAGCGGCGATGCTTGGCTGCTGGATGATCTTGAAGCAGTCGGCCTTCCCCGGCCAGTTCATCCCGTAGCGTTCCTTCCCCGGATCTACCATTTCTCCAAGAGTCAGCTTGAGGCGGTCAAAGTCGATCTTCTGCCCTTCCGTAAAGGCCTCAGGGAATAGGGATTTGAGCTGCTCCCGCTTTTCCTCAACGATATCCATTGATTTCAGATCAAGTTTTTCAATTTCCGCCATGGAATTATTGCCTCCTAAAATCGTCAAACCGGAATCTGCTTTTTATGCAGATTCTTCTTCCGCTTTCCATAATTCGGGACGTTTCAATATAAAGCCATCCGCTTTTACAATTTCTGGTGGAAATAGGCTCTTTGCTATGGTTCTACGTCCTATGATCAAGCTGAATCTTGCTTTGTTCGCTAAATCCCTTGAATATCTCCCCGGTGGAAAGGCGACAATGACTCGCTTTTGAGGGAACAAAGACCTCATCGAAGCAATAACCGGAACCAAATCGCTGTCAGCCGATATCAGATATGCCGCATCATAAATATCACGAAAGGCATCGGAAAGAAGCCCCACGGCAATGTTAACGTCTGTCATTTTTTCAATGGGGACCACTTCCAGATAATTACAGTGTCGACATGTGCGTGGGATGTTTTGATATTTACCGTAAAACGTCTGAAAATTGGGAAGGGTCTCCAAGGCTTCAATATAGGTCGTTTGCCTCTTTTGCTTGTCAGGAGGTCCAGATATTCTTGCAGTAAAATATTTTGTGTAATCAAGCACTTGATTTGACTTTAAGAGATTCTGAACCATCTTTTGCAGGTCAAGCCAGTAATACCGTCTCCAATCTTTTGATTTTAAACCAAAATATAAATTAAAGCCGTCGACATAGGCCACAACCCGCTCTTGCTTCATATTCTTTTTATCCATATTCCTTGTGCTCTATGCAACAAACAAATCCAGGTTGTTAAAAAATCTCTTGACAAAAATTCACCCACTGTGTACTTCTTCACCGTAACATCCTCGGAGATAGTATCTCCGGGCCGACGCTCCCGATTCGGGGGCGTTTTTTATTTATACCATATATTGTTGCGCTACTGTGCTATGGGCAAATTATCGTATTAGTTTAACGATAACCGAAGGTATGACGTGTCCCCCAGTAGAGATTCTGCCCGTCAATGAAGACACAGGTTCGTTTGACAGCCGGCTCTTCAGGCAAGTGATTCCCTCGCCGTCCATTCAAAGGTCATAAAAAAACCCCACCAAAGGCCTTACGGCTGGTCCGACGGGGCGTAAATACTTAATTTTAAAATTAAGTTGTTGATTTAGTTTGTCAAGAAAAAATCCGCCAGAATTGAGCATGCTTCCGAAGAAACAGAGGCTTGGCGGATATGCTGGCGTTAATCTAGCCGGATGATTGAAAATGTCAAGTAGATTTTGCAACTTAATTGTCCATACCTTTTTACAGCTTAAACAATCTTTCGGCGAATCGTGAATGGTTCCTTGTTTCGACATCCCGTTTATTGAGGAAGAGTAACTTTGATCGACCATACACCATGAAATGCGGATATCCAATATTTATCAAACATCCTTTACCGCCCGGGCCAGGGTTAAAACGCCGACCCGGGCCGCGCCGCTATTCAACAACACCCGGGTGCACTCGGCGAGGGTGCTTCCCGTCGTGTAAACGTCATCAATCAATAAAATGTGCTGCTTTTTTACCCTTTCTTTATCGGCAACGCCGAAGGCCCCTTTGATATTGGCCTGCCGCTCTTTCCGTCCCATCATCGTCTGGGGCAATGTGTCCCTTTCACGCCGCAGCGCGACAAAATCCAGGGGGATGGCATATCTTGCGGAAAGTACTTTTGCCAGGAGCAGGGACTGGTTGAATCCTCGCTCTCGCAGACGACGGATATGAAGCGGAACGGGCATGATCATTGTGTAGCCCTGAAGGTCCATGCCGGCATAGGAATCGCTGGTCAGCATCATTCCCAGGCCCGTTCCCATCCCGGTTTTGTTGCGATACTTGAAGGCATGAATAGCCTCAAGCATGATGCCTTCAAATGCGGCGACGGACCGGGCGATAGCGAAAGGTTTGGGGGCCGTCAGGCAGTCTCCGCACAAATGGTCCGCTCCTTCGGAATCGGGGAAGGGAGCCCCGCAGGTCGGGCAGAGGGGGGGGCGAATGTATTGGATTTTTTCTTCGCAGGCTCCGCAGAAAAGATCGTTGGTCAATTTTTCGGTAACCGTCCGGCAGGACCGGCAGCGGGGAGGAAAGAGGACATCGGCCAAATCCCGGAGCGCTTCCTTCAACACATCACAGTCCCTCGGCAAGTTCCTCAATCAGGGAGGCGTCGTCGGAGATGAACATCTTGGGTGCGTCCGCCCAAAGGCGTTCGATATCGTAAAATTCCCGGAGGGGTTCCAAAAAAACATGAATGACGACATCATCATAATCCATGAGGGCCCATCTCCCATGCTTTTCTCCTTCGATGCCGAGGGGGGCCATGCCGGCCTTTTTCAGGCTTTCCTCGATGGAGGAGCACAAGGCCTTGACCTGGCGGTCCGAGGCGCCGCTGCAGATGAGAAAATAATCGGCAAAAGACGATATTTCCGATACATTCATGACCACAAGATTATGCGCTTTCCGGGCCAGGGCGGCATTTATGCAACATAACACCCTCTCTCTGGCGTCCATGGGTGGTGGGGCGATGGCCTCACTATTGGCGATTTTCGATAGGCTTGCGGAGATGGCTGAAGGTCCCCCTTTCTCGATAAAATGTAATAACGTATTGTTTTCAGTAACAGATTAAGTTTTTATTGTCAATATGAAATGTATTTTTTTCATTGTCTTAAGCAGGTCTCATGTGCTAAAAACCCCCTGTCTTTCAAGGGTTCCTTTCTTGGCCCTTACCCGGAAGGACTCAAGCAGGAGGAAACATGGAGCAGCTTGCATTATTCCCGATATTGAAAAAAGTTCAGGTCCATATCCCTTTTCATTTTCTATGCGAACAGTATCTTCCCAGGGTCCTGCAATACGGAATGAATCCGGAAATCAGCTTTAACAGCGCCACCCTGGATACCTATCGCGAGACCGATTACCGCCGGGTTGCCGACAAACTCGGGGACGCGGGCCTGAGGGTTACCTTTCATGCCCCCTTTATGGACTTGCGACCCGGGGCTATCGATCCCCGGATCCGCCGTGTTTCCGAGGAGCGGATCATGCAGGTATTAAACCTTGCCGACTACTTTCGGCCGGTCTCCATCGTTTGCCATCCTTCCTTTGACGACCGATATTATGTTTCCTCGGAGGACCAGTGGCTGGAGAACAGTCTCCGCACCTGGGGTGCCCTGCTGTCTCGCGCCGGAGACATCCCGGTCCTGTTGGTCCTGGAGAATGTCTATGAGAAAGGTCCGCGCCAACTGCACCGACTTCTGACATCGCTTTCCTCGCCGCATTGCGGATTCTGCTTCGATACGGGCCATTTCAACGTGTTTGCCCGGGAACCGCTTACCGCCTGGATCGACACCATGGCTCCCTTCCTCCGGCAGGTACATATCCACGACAATCATGGTCAGGCCGACGAACATCTCCCGGTGGGAGCCGGGAGCTTTCCCTTCGGGGAGTTTTCCCTGATCCTGAGGGAGAAAGGCCTTTGCCCCATCGTCACCATCGAAGCCCATAATGAAAATAATCTCATAAAATCACTCGAAAATATGCAGCATGCAGCCCTTCACGGGGAGGAATTTCCTTGCTGAGATATATCCTGAAGCGCATCGGCTTTATGATCCCCATGCTGGTCGGGATTACGATCATCTGTTTTGCCGTCATGCATCTTGCCCCCGGTTCCCCGACGGACCTGCAGACCCAGATGAACCCCCGGGCGTCGGCGGAGCTGAAGGAACGCCTGCGGGCGATGTACGATCTGGACAAGCCCCTCCATGTCCAATACGGACTGTGGGTGCAGCGCCTTATGGTTCTGGATCTGGGCAAGTCATTTGCTACCGATCGCCGTCCTGTGGCGGACAAGATCATGGAGCGCCTGCCCATCACCATTATCCTGAACATCCTCTCCCTGTTTTTGATTTTGATAGTGGCCATACCACTGGGGGTGCTCTCGGCAGTCCATCAGGATTCCTGGTTTGATCGGGTTGTAAGTGTCTTCGTCTTTATCGGTTTTGCCATTCCGACCTTCTGGCTGGCCCTGCTCCTGATGATCTTCTTTGGAGTGGATCTGGGCTGGCTGCCTATATCGGGGATCCGGTCCCTGAACCATGAGTATCTTGCGCCGGGCGCGGCTTGCTGGGATCTTGTCAAGCATTTGATCCTGCCCGTGGGGATATCCGCCTTCGGAGGTTTAGCCGGCCTGTCCCGATACATGCGGGCCAATATGCTGGAGGTTGTACGCCAGGATTATATCATGACGGCGCGGGCCAAGGGACTGAGTGAATTTCAGGTCGTATACAATCACGCCCTCCGCAATGCCCTCCTGCCGGTCATCACGATTCTCGGTCTTTCGATTCCCGGGCTTATCGGCGGCAGCGTCATCTTCGAGACGATTTTTGCCATTCCCGGCATGGGGCAGCTTTTTTACATGTCTGTAATGGGGCGGGATTATCCAACCATCATGGGTATTTTATTCATCGGCGCCGTCCTGACCCTCCTGGGGAACCTGATTGCCGATGTTGCTTACGCCGTGGCGGACCCCAGGATTCGCGTATCTTAAGAGGATCAGGCATGACTTCTGACTTCTGGAAACGTTTTTTGCAAAACAAGATGGCCGCCGCCGGCGGCATCATCGTCCTGCTTCTTTTTGTAGTTTCTTTGTTGGCTCCATGGCTTTCTCCCCATGATCCCCTCGCCATCGATCTGAAAAAGATTCTTGCCCCTCCTTCCGTACAGCACTGGTGCGGAACTGATCAGTTAGGGCGTGATGTCCTCAGCCGGATGATCTGGGGGGCGGGCATTTCCCTGAAGGTCGGGTTTGTGGCAACGGGTATCGCCGTCATTATCGGCGCCCTTTTGGGGGCCCTTGCCGGCTATTACGGAGGCTGGTGGGATGCAGTAATTATGCGGTTTGTGGATATGATGCTGTGCTTTCCCACTTTTTTCCTTATCCTGGCAGTCATTGCCTTTTTGGATCCCTCCATCTGGAATATTATGATCATCATCGGGGCAACAGGCTGGATGGGCATCACCCGGCTGGTCCGGGCCGATTTCATGTCCCTGAAGGAAAGGGACTTTGTCATGGCGGCGCGAGTCCTCGGGGCCGGCGACGCCCGCATCATCTTCCGGCACATCCTCCCCAATGCCATGACCTCCATCCTCGTGGCGGCGACGCTGGGGGTGGCAGGGGCGATTCTCACGGAATCGGCGCTGAGCTTTCTGGGAATCGGCGTCCAGCCGCCAACGCCGAGTTGGGGTAATATCCTGACGGCAGGGAAAGATAACATCGATATCGCCTGGTGGCTGTCTCTCTATCCCGGTCTGGCGATCCTGATCACGGTGCTGGGATATAACCTCCTGGGAGAAGGCATCCGGGATGCCCTTGATCCACGGCTTCGCAGGGGCAGATAACATAACAATGTTTCCGGCTCTTAATCAGAGATGAAATCGAGGCAGCGTGGAAGAGGCGACGCAGGCGTATATGGAAATACGTCGAGGAGCCGATGAAGAAGCTAACGAAGATAGCGCTTTGATTTAGAGCCGGAATGAACTAATAAAAAAGGCCCCTGTAACCAGGAGCCTCTTTTATTAGAGCTAAAGATGGGAAGGTTCTTACTTCTTGTCGGCAGCTGCCGGAGCCTTCTCGTCGGCCTTTGCGTCGGCCTTCTTGTCAGCCTTTGCCTTCTTTGCCTTCTTTGCCTTCTTCTTGTCAGCCTTCTTGTCCTTTGCAGGGGCCTTCTCCTCAGCCTTTACGGGCTCGGCAGCGGGCTTTGCGGCCGGGGCCTGGGCGAATGCCAAACCGGACACGGAAAGTGCGAACAGCATCGAAACGATAATCGAGAGCAGTTTCTTCATTTGTGGTGTCACCTCCTTTCATTTTTTCTTCTTTAGTAACAAGAAGCGTGCCAGGAGTGATATTTTTGTAATGATTAATGATATAAGTATGTTACAATGGAATCGCTATAAAGATTTATTTTTTACATTTCCTAATAATGGGGAAATATTCCCCTTTTTATGAGGAAATATTCCCGTCGTACTCTTGCGACATCAGTATGAATATTCAGGGCGGCGGGGAGTGCTTGTCTTTCAGGAAATTGTGCAACTTATCACGGAAAAAATAGGCAATAATGACGGAACCGAGGCTGATGGCCCCGAGCACCCAGAGGGCTCCGTGCTGATTGTACCGCAAGCAGTTGCCGCTGACGGAAAGCATGGCTGTTCCCAAAAGACGGCCGATGGTGGAAATGATCAGAAAGAGCCGCGTCCGCATGTGGCTTAATCCCATTATATAACAGAGGGCATCCTTGGGAAATCCGGGGATGAGAAACAGGATAAAGGTGACGAAGGTTCCCTTATGTTCCATGAAGTAGTCGTATTTTTGAAGGATCGCCGGACTGACGGCCTTTTCCACGAAGGACAGCCCGAGCCAGCGCGCCAGAGCGAAGGCGAGCCAGGAACCGATGGTGAGCCCGATGGTAGAATACAGCGTCCCCAGAACGGACCCGTAGATGTAACCGCCGATGAATCCCGTCGCCTCTCCGGGAACGGGGGCGAAGAGAACCTGAAGGATCTGGAGGCCGATAAAGACCACCACTGACAGGGGGCCGAAGGAATTGATAAAATCGATGGCCTTTTTCCGGTCCGTGAAGAACTGGATAAGATCAAAATGGATAATGAGCCAGGTCCCGCCGCCGAAAAGGATAGCCAGGCAGAGAACTTTTAATATGGTGTTTCTTTTCATGGAGCATCTTTCCCTTTGCAGCGCCGGCTGTTCATCTGCACAAGTCAATAATCTTCAGCGGCGGGGGGATCATACGTAAGAAAGGTTATGATCGTCAAGGACAAAGTATAAAGTTTCCCCATATCTGTCCGGCAAGCGCGAGACGGACGCTTTAATGGCTTATTAAATCAGGATAATTGGTAAATACGCCGTCGACGCCCATTCCCTGCATCCGTTTCAGATCTTCCCGGGTATTTACCGTATAGGCAAAGAATCTCAGGCCCCGGCGATGGACATTGGCAACAAACCTCCTGTTGACGATATTCATCCCGGCGTGAACGGCGTAAGCCCCCATTTTATGGGCAAACCGGGCAGCGCGCCAAGGGACGCCGGAGACGAGAGCACCGATTCTGATCTCAGGATTCATGGTCTTGAAATGTAGCAATTCCTGGTGGTTAAATGAGGATACGATAAACTGCTCCGCCGTCATCCGGTGCTCGGTAATCGCGGCGGCGATGAGGCCGGAGACCGGAGCGGCGGTCTCCGGCCCTTTCAATTCAATATTGATCCCGGCGCGATCGCCGACTAAATCAAATACTTCTCTCAGCAATGGTATTTTTTGCCCCTTGCCGGCATCGAGGCTGCGGAGATAAGCAAGGTCTTTGTCCATGACGAACCCCGTGCCGTTAGTAGTCCTCTCCAGGCGATCATCATGGATGACCAGCAGTTCTCCATCCATGGCATATACATCCAATTCAAGCCACTGCGCCCTCATTGCCAGGGCCAGCTCAAAGGCGGAAAGGGTGTTTTCCGGTTCATAACCGCTTGCCCCGCGGTGGGCAAATAGAATAAATTCACTCATTACAAAAACAACCTTAAAACGATTTCCTCCATACCGGGGAGAGGCTGCCGGGGAAAAAGAAATTGTCAATAGTTCCGACATGATCCCCGGCCATAGCGGTGTAGAATTTCCAGGCTGTTTCCCGGTAGCGGGGATTGCTCGACCAGATTATTTCCGTACACCCGGATGTGCCGGCCTTATGAAAAACCTCGGTAATCAGTACTTTACCCAATCCCTGGCCACGGTAATCGGGAGAAATGAAGGCCGTCAGCAGTCCCGCCGCCTTGGCGTCCGTTGAGGATCGGTACGGGAAAAAACGCGCATCAAGACAGCCGAATCCCATCACGCCTGCCGGAGGACCGCCGGCGCGGTCTCGGACCACAATATAAACATCCTCATGGCAACCGCCGATGCTTGCCCGCATCCGCTCTTTGGTTGCCCGTACCTCTTCGACCCGGACCTGGCCCTGCTCGGACATCCACCATCTCAGGGTAGGATCAAGCAGTTCAATATCGTCTTCTTTGAGGTCATCGACAGAAAAGAACGTTTCCTTATTTATACCATCAGCCATTATGCGCCTCGATGTCCAGCGAAGGAGAGGAGTATTCGGGCGAGTTCCTCCGGGGCCGTCTGCATGGGGTGGTGGCCGGTTTTTATCTCATAAAAGGGCCAGCCGGTGGCGCGGACCCGAGCGGCTGTTTGAATGATTCCCTGGTGCTGGGGACCGGCGTCTCTCTTGTCGGTACAATAGATATAGGCCCGGGGGATGCTCCGGGCGCGGGGATTGGCGATGGTCAGGGGTTCAAACATGGTCCGGGCGGGATGATCGACGAAACGGGGATCTCCCTTGGGTTCCGGGGGCGGATAGCGCCAGCCGTCACCACCGGTTTTGACATATTGAGACAGTAATTCCGCAATATCCTGCGGATAGAGATTTATGACGGCCTGGCCGTCCTCCGGAATCAGGGCATCCAGATAGACGAGCTGCCTGATCCGCTCGGGGATCCTCTCCGCCACGCCGGTGACAACGGCGCCGCCATAACTGTGGCCTACGAGGATGACGTCCCGGAGATCTTCATAGGCAAATACGCCAACTACATCATTGATATGGGTATGGAGGCCGATGTCCGGGCTGAGGAGGTGGGCTCGTTCCCCCAGCCCCGTCAGGGTCGGCGTATAAATGGTGTGCCCGGCCTGATGGAGCATGGCGGGGATGGGCGGCCAGATCCAGCCTCCTGCCGTCGCCCCGTGCACAAGCACGTATGTTGCCGTTCTTTCGTTATTATTCATTAGAATCAGTATGCCGCCTTGCCATCTTTACACCCTGATCTTCAGGACCGAACGGATCAGGTTTTCCGTCGTGTACTGGCCGTTGGTCATCTGGGCAAAGAGGTGCTCGCCGCCGAAGATCTTCCGGATGATTTCATCCACGCTGCATCCCTGTGTATGAAGGGCCTGAACCTTTTTCGCCAGTTCCCGCAAGTATAGGATATTGGCCTCCAGGGCCTCCCGGCCCTTTTCCTCGATCCTCCCGACAGATGTAAAAAGTCTCAGTTGCGGCGGCGCCGCCGCCAGGATCCTCTCCAGAGAGCGAATCGTTTCTTCCATGTCTTCTTCCGGACGGATGAACTTGGGATTTTCCCGGGCAAAGATGTCCCCGGAGAAACACCAGCCCCGCTCCTTTTCGAGGAGGACGATGTGCCCTGCCGAATGCCCCGGCGTTTCCAGGACGTCGAAGGTATGGCGGGAAGTCCTGATAACCGGGGGAACCGGCATCGCCGTCGAAGGGGCCGGGTAACCCCATACCATTTCCTGATAGGGATACAGGAAGGGCTTCTCCCCGATGAGGGGAATTGATTCCACCGTGGCGAAGAAGGGGATATTAAACCGCTTCCGGATCAGGGCATTGCCGCCGACATGATCCTCGTGGAAGTGGGTGTTGACTCCCATAACAAGCTTCTTCCCCTCGAGAAAGGCTACCAGCTCCGCGGCTGTATAGTCGCAGCCCGTGTCGATAAGGAGTCCGTCGACAAGATATGCGGCTACCCAGTAGAGGGGCTTGCCGTCCAGCTCCCGGCCCAGCCTGATTTGGGTTACATCCCCATGATCATTGATTTCAATCATAAAAACTATCCTGACCGATTACCTTGCCTTTACCGGTCGCTGTACTTGTCGAAGGCTAACCTTTCGCCTCTTTGCTGTCAAGGAAGAACCGTCCCCTCCCGGAGAAAACGGGAAAAGAAGTTGACAGGAGCGAGACTTTTCATTAGGAAACAACGTTCCAATCAAAACAAATTCAAGGAGATTATTTATGTTTAAAACAGCCATTACGGAAATGTTTGGCATCAAATATCCCATAATCTGCGGGGCCATGATGTGGCTATGCAAACCCCGGTTCTGCGCCGCCGTCTCCAATGCCGGCGGGATGGGCAATCTGACGGCGGGAAATTATGAAACGGAAGCCGAATTCCGTGCGGCCATTGGGGAGACGCGGAGCCTCACGGATAAGCCATTCATGGTAAACATTACCCTCCTGCCCTCGGTCCGGATTACCCCGGAACATCACAAAATGTACATCCGGGTTTGTACCGAGGAAAAGGTTGCCGGAATCGAGTTTTCCGGCACACCCGTAGACAAGGTGGCCGGCATGGCCGCCATTGAGGCCCTCAAGGGGGTGGGGGTCAAGCTCTTTCATAAGGTTGGATCTGTCCGTCATGCCCTCCATGCCGAAAAGGTTGGTTACGACGGTATTTACGCCGCCGGTATCGAAGAGGGCGGCCATCCCCTCGACGACGACGTCACAACGATGGTCCTGACGCCCCGGATTGCGGAATCCGTAAAAATACCCGTCGTCACCGTGGGCGGCATTGCCGATGGCCGTGCCCTGGCGGCGGCGCTGGTGTTGGGAGCCCAGGGGGTCATGATGGCCAGCCGGTTTGTGGCCACCCGGGAGTGCGAGGTCCATGAAAACATCAAGAAGGAATTGATCCGGCGACAGGAGCATGAGACTGTCATCTACGGAAAATCCCTGGGTCTTCAGGGTCGGGGCCTGAAAACAAAGATACTGGAAGAAGTCTGCGCCATCGAGAAGCGGGGTGGCGGTTTTGAGGAACTCATCCCTCTTCTTTCCGGCCAGAAGGTAAAGCAGGCATGGGAAACGGGAGATGTGGATTACGCTCCTCTCATGGTCGGACAGTCCATCGGGTTCATCAGGGATATCCCCACCTGCAGGGAACTCCTTGACAGGATGGCGGCTGAAGCGGTATTACATATTGAGAAGACAAAGAAAATGATTCAGGAGGGCTGAAGGAAGACATGGCTAAGCAGATTTACAGTGGCAGCACTGACAAGAGGATCATCGGGATGAAAATCATGAATGGGGAGTTAAAAGAAGAAGACCTGAAGGACTATCTGGAAAGCCTCCCTGATGTTTCCGCAAATGCGGATAAGGTTACCATCGTCATGGACAAGAAGGGTAGTCCCGTTTCGTAAAAAGATATGTTTGTCGATTCCCACGCCCACCTCGAAATGAGAGAGTTCGACCGTGATCGGGATGATGTTGTCCGCAGGGCCACAGAAGGAGGGGTCGACTATATCGTTACGGTAGGGACAACTCCCCGTGAATGCCGCAAGGCGGTAGAAATTGCCCGTGCTCATCCCTCCGTCTACGCCGCCATCGGTATCCATCCTCACGACACGAAAGGCATCGACGATAAGACCTATGTATTGCTGAAAAAACTTGCCCGGGAAGAGAAGGTGGTGGCCTATGGGGAGATCGGTCTGGACTTCTTCCGCAACCTGTCCCCTCCGGAGACCCAGACCCGGTGTTTCGAAGAGCAGCTTGCCATTGCTACCGGCCTGGGCTTGCCGGTGATCATTCATGACCGGGACGCCCATCGCCAGACCGTCGCCATTCTGAAGAACTGGCAGGGATCGACGGGCGGCGTGATCCACTGTTTTTCCGGCGATGCGGCCATGGCCGTGTCCTGCCTGGAAATGGGCTTTTATATTTCTATTGCCGGTCCGGTAACTTATGCCAAATCAGACCGGTTATGGGAGGTCGTCCGCCAGGTCCCCCTGAACCGGCTTCTGATCGAAACAGACGCCCCGTATCTGACGCCCCAACCCCATCGGGGCAAACGGAACGAACCTGCGTATGTTGCCTTCACGGCGAAAAAGGTGGCGGAGCTGAAGGGCTTGTCCGTTCCGGAAGTGGGACGGGCGACAGCGGATAATGCGATTAAACTGTTCGGAATTAAAAGGAAATCGGCTCAACAATGACGGGTGAACTTTTATATTTTGCGTATGGTTCCAATTTGAACGCGCGCGATCTGAATCACTGGTGTGAAGAGAGAGGTCAAATTTACCCCCTCGGAGAAAAAGTGGCGAACGCCTATCTGCCCGATACCCGCCTGATTGTCAATTACTCCTCCGCTTTCCGCCGGGGCGGTATCCTGAATATCAGGTACCAGCTTGGTCAGGCGGCCCCGGGAGCGCTTTTCCGCGTCCTTCCCGGCGGCTGGAATGTACTTGACGCCAAGGGGGATACGGAACACATGTACAAACATCTGAACATAGTGGCCCTGACCGATGACGGCCGGGAGCACGTTGCCGTCGCCTATCAGATCGACGCCTCTAAAACCTCCAAGACCTTTGTCCCCCCCCATCCGGATTATCTCCGCATCGTTCGGGAAGGAATGGCGGCCCACCAGATCGATGAACGAATGTTCGCGCCGGTGATGGAGGGGAAGGACCCGGACTTCTTCATTAACCATCTCTTTGTTTACGGAACCCTGATGAGCGGCTGTCCCCGCCACTATATATTAGCCGCCTGGACCGATTTGGACTCGCGCGTAGAGGCCCAGTCGCACGGGTTACTTTATAACAGCTGGAAAGGCTTCCCCTGCATGATCCCTGATGTGACGGGACGCCAGATCGTAAATGGCGAGCTTTACGCACTGAATGATCCGAAAAAGGCCTTTGAATTCCTTGATATTGTTGAAACAGCCAGGCGTTATGCAACAACAGGGGCCTTCTTCCGCAGGGCGATCATTCAGACGAGGAGGTCCGACGGGACGCCTTGCCTCGCCTGGACCTATTTTGTGGATATGAGCGTGGAAGGAATGCCCCGCATCCCCTCGGGAAGCTGGCGGGCCGTCATCGCCTAAAAAGACCTTGCTTTTAGAAAGATAGACTCGTAGATTTAATCATTGCCTGTTGTGGCCGGGGGCCGCAGATAGTTTAGTTGACAGGGGCGCCGCTAAGGCTGAGAAGATACCCTTTGAACCTGACCTGGATAATGCCAGCGTAGGGAGTGGCAGAAAGATAATCAATATTTTTCTTAGGGCCATATCCCGAAGGGGTATGGCCCTTTTGAGTTGACAATGAAAAGAGTCGTTGTAATCATCGCGGGATCCGGTATCGAGGATATGGAATTCCTTCGCCGGCGAATTGGGGCGGCAGCTCCGGAGGCCATTCTATGCGCCGACGGCGGGGCTCGTTATGCCCATGCCCTCGGTCTTGCCCCCGATCTGATCATCGGGGACATGGATTCTCTGGCCGAGGAGTTATTGCGGGACTTTGAAGAAAAGGGGATCGCCATTGCCCCCTATGCGGCCCGGAAGGATGAAACGGATACCCAATTAGCCCTCATCCGGGCGCTGGAGATGTCGCCTGAAGAAATTCTGATCTTCGGAGCCCTGGGAAAACGCCTGGATCACACCCTGGCCAATCTCGGCCTCCTGATTATGAGTCTGGAAAAGGGCGTTTCCATAAAACTTATCGATGAAGATTGTGAAGTCTTTGTCATGTCGGGAGCGGCAACCGTCAGCGGGAAAAAGGGACAGACCGTATCCATCTTTCCCTGGGGTGGAGAGGCCCGTGGTATTACTCTGGAAGGCTTCGAATATCCCTTGACAGATGCGGCCATGACCCTGGCCCGTCCCTACGGAATCAGCAATCGCTTGACGGCGGAGGAGGGGATGATCAAAGTAGAGATAGGCTGTTTACTTGTGATTCACTACTTGACGGCTTCGTAAGAAGTCCGGATGCTGCGTTGCGCTGCATCCTTCGTCACTGCGGCGTACGTCAAGTACGCCTCATTCCTCAGGACTTGCGCGCCTTGCCTGCGGATCTTTTTACGAAGCCGTCAAGTATGGTCAAGTTTTCACTTTTTACGGGTTCATCATTTCTTGAGTAGATGATACGGAGCATATTTTGAATAATATAAAGAGGGTGTTAACAATAGCCGGTTCCGATTCCGGCGGCGGCGCGGGAATCCAGGCGGATCTGAAGACGATAACCGTCCTCGGCGGATTCGGCATGAGCGTGATCACGGCCCTGACGGCCCAGAATACGATCGGCGTCCATGCCATCCACGAGGTGCCGACGGCGTTTATCGCCGCCCAGTTTGACGCCGTGGCGACGGACATCGGCGTTGACGCCGCCAAGACGGGGATGCTCGCTACTCCGGCGATCATGAAGATCGTTGTGGAAAAGATCAGGCAATATGACATAAAAAAACTTGTCGTCGACCCGGTCATGATTGCCAAGGGAGGGGCGGCCCTCATGGACCCAGGGGCGCGCGATGTCTTGATCAAGGAACTTTTGCCCCTGGCCCTGGTGGCAACGCCGAACATCCCGGAGGCAGAGATTCTCACCGATGTCATTATCGCTTCCGTTTCCGACATGAAGGCGGCGGCTAAAATCATCTATGATCTGGGCGTCCCGAATGTGATCGTCAAAGGGGGGCATCTCCTCGGAGCCGCGGTGGATGTCCTGTATGACGGGCGGAATTTTTATGAATTCCCTTTTGAACGGATCGCGACGAAGGACACCCACGGGACGGGATGTACCTTCTCCGCCGCCATTGCCACGGGACTTGCCAAAGGCATGACGGTGCGGGCCGCGGTTGCCGAAGCGGAGGCCTACATGGCCGCCGCCATTCGTCATGCCCTGCGCCTCGGCGCCGGTCACGGTCCCACAAATCATCTGGCGTATCTTCGTGAACAAAATAAAGAAAAACAAACCCATCCCCACCCTGACTCTCCCCTTGAAGGGGAGGGAACTGAGAGGTAAAGGAAATATGATGACTCAAATAGAACAGGCGCAACAAGTCGTTATCACCGAGGAAATGAAGATCTGTGCGGAGCAGGAGGGGCGCGACCCCGAATTTATCCGCGCCGGGGTGGCGGACGGGACCATCGTGGTCATCCGTAACAACAGGCATGGAAGCATTCCGCCCCTTGCCATCGGTAAGGGCCTGCGGACCAAGATCAACGCCAATATCGGGACTTCCAAAGACCGGGCGGATGTGGAGGCAGAGCTGGAAAAGGTGCGGGTCTGCGTCGCCGCCGGGGCGGACACGATCATGGACCTCTCCACGGGGGGCGATATCCGGGCTATTCGCCAGGCCATTGTCGGGGCATCCCCCTTGATAATCGGCACTGTCCCCATTTATCAGGCGGCGGTGCGGGTGCTTGCTCAGGGAAAGGCTATTGTGGAGATGACCGCTGACGACATGTTTCAGGTGATCGAAGATAACGGCGAGGACGGTGTGGATTTCATCACCGTCCACTGCGGGGTTACCCGGCGCAGCGTCGCCGCCGTCGAGGCCCAGGGCCGTCTCCTGGGGATCGTCAGCCGGGGAGGGTCTTTTACCGCCCACTGGATGGCCTGCAACGACAAGGAGAACCCCCTGTATGAACAATATGACCGCCTGCTGGAGATTGCCCGGAAATACGAGCTGGTCCTGAGCCTGGGAGACGGCCTGCGGCCGGGGTGCCTTGCCGACGCCACGGACCGGGGGCAGCTCCAGGAACTGATCCTCCTGGGGGAGCTGGCAAAAAGGGCAAAGAACCGGGGCGTCCAGGTAATGATCGAAGGGCCGGGGCATGTTCCCCTCAAGGATATTGAAAGCAACATCCTCCTGCAGAAAAGAATCTGTGAAGGAGCCCCTTTCTATGTCCTCGGGCCGCTGCCGACGGATATCGCGCCGGGATACGATCATCTTACCTCCGCCATCGGCGGCGCCATTGCCGGGGCGGCGGGGGCTGATTATCTCTGCTACGTCACCCCGGCTGAACATCTCCGCCTGCCGACCCTGGCGGATGTCCGGGAAGGGGTCATTGCCTCCAAAATCGCGGCCCATATCGCCGATTTAGCCAAGGGACTGCCGGGGGCGATGGACAGGGACCGCCTCATGGCGACGTACCGTAAGGAATTCAACTGGCAGGGGCAGGTGGATGTATCCATCGATCCGGAACGGGCGGCGGCGCTCCTCGAAAAGAGCGCCAGCGCCGATGAAGAAGGCTGCACCATGTGCGGCGACTTGTGCGCCATCAAGGTCGGCCGGATGAAAAAATCATGATCGATAGCCGGCATAAATGAATAAATGGAGGAATCAATGATTCAGGCTACGTGGGCGTTCATCGCCATCTCGGTAATTTTCTGGGCTGTCTTTTTTCTCCGGCCTCCCTGGACGGCGGAAAATGTGATTATGGGCGGGATACCATTGGTGTTAGGCCTGTTCTTCGGATACCGGTTCTGGAGGGCGAAAAAGGAAAATCCGCAAGTATTGCCAGATGATTACGATAAGGACTGATATATTGGGAGAGAAACGGCAGGGGGCAATCCGCCATGAAGGCGACGATACCCGATAGTTTAACGGGGACGGGACAGGGAGCGCTGCACATTGTGCGCACCCTGCGCAGGGCCGGCCATGAAGCATTTTTCGTCGGCGGCTGCGTCCGGGACCTCCTCCGGGGCGAGACTCCCGAGGATTACGATATCGTGACCTCCGCCCACCCGGAACAGGTCCTGTCCCTCTTCCCCCGAACCTATCCCGTGGGGGTCAGTTTCGGAGTGGTCCTCGTCGGCGAGGGCGACCTCCTCTATGAAGTGGCCACTTACCGGAAAGAGGCGGAATACGAGGATGGCCGCCATCCCTCCCAAGTTTCCTTTGCCACGGCGAAAGAGGATGTCTGCCGCCGCGACTTTACCGTCAACGGTCTCCTCATGGATCCCGAGACGGGGGAGATCGTCGATTATGTGGGCGGTGTCGCAGATATTGAAAGACGGGTGATCAGGACCATCGGCAATCCGGAAGAGAGATTTGCCGAAGATCATCTGCGGATGCTCCGGGCGGTGCGTTTTGCCGCCAATCTCGGCTTTATCATCGCTGGGGAAACGCTTGCGGCGATCAAACGGCATCGGGCGGACATTATCCGGGTCAGCGCCGAACGGGTCCGGGAGGAACTGACCCGGGTTCTCAACGGCCCCGGCCCCCGGCAAGGCATGGAATGGTTGCAGGACACGGGATTACTGGCGCAGCTTCTCCCGGAAATCGAGGCCCTGCGGGGGGTCAGCCAGCCGCCCCGGTTTCATCCCGAGGGGGATGTCTGGGAGCATACCCTGACCATGCTCGCCCTGCTGCCCGAGGAAAGACGGCATGACCCGGAGGCCGATGGCCGTTTAGCCTGGGCGGTCCTCCTCCATGATGTGGGCAAACCGGCAACGAGAACGGAGAGCGAGACAGGGGTCCATTTCTACGGCCACGTTAAAATCGGGGCGGAGATCGCCGCCGCAATCATGAGGCGCCTGAAGTTTTCCAAGGCGGACCTGGACGTCGTCCTGGCCCTCATCGAGAACCATATGCGCTTCATGCATGTTCAGGAGATGCGGCCCAATACGGTGAAGAAGTTCCTGAGAATGCCCGACTTCGACCTTCACCTGGCCCTCCACCGTCTCGATTGCCGGGGGAGCCACGGCTATCTCGATAATGACATCTTCTGCCGGGGGAAGCTCCAAGAACTGTCGGCAGCGGACCTCCATCCTCCCCGGCTGCTGACGGGCAACGATCTGCAGGAACTCGGTTTCCTTCCCGGCCCGCTCTTCAGGGAGATGCTGAATGCGATTGAGGACGCCCAGCTAAACGGCGAGATAACCACGGCCCAGGAAGCACGTCAGCTTGTTATGGCGAGGTTTTTGTCAGGGTCTGCCGCAGACGGTCGTGAATGAGCTGCGAGGCGATATTGCTTCCCCCCAGGCCGACCAGGATTGACACGTCGGTTTTGTTCTTTTCCTTGAACTCCACCTGAAAGGTAACCTTTTCACCCCGGAGCGTGGCAATGATGCTCGCCCTGCCGATCTTAATTTGTTTTTCGTTAGTTACGGCCCTCATGTCCTTGATGGTATCATCGATTCCCTGGCAGACCGTATCGAAAGGATAATTGTACGAGGCGATCATATAACCGCTGGAACTGACAAATTGACCGTCCTGCACGCCCACGGATTTACCTCCGACCGCGACGCCCCCTTCGCAACCCGCCATAAGCCCGCTGATGAAGATCAAGATGATGATAGAAATATACTTTTTCATTTTTTCCCTCCGATTTCTTATCTGAAGTACGCCATGTACTGAAATAGCTGGTAAAATGCCGACAGGGCGGCCCAGATCAGCACTCCGGCGGTTCCGAAGATGGAGATATTTCCCAGGAGGCGATGAAAGGATGTTTCCTTTTGCCGGTCCTCGTAACCGAGGATGAACGCCGCCGCAATCCCCATCACCAGGCCGCCTCCGTGCGCCCAGTTATTGATTCCCGGAATGAGGAGCCCGAAGAGGACGAGGCCGACGACCCAGCCCATGGCTTGACGGTACATCGCATCCCCGTAAAAACCGCCCCGGCTCTTGGCGAAGTAGAGAATGGCCCCAATGAGGCCGCAGATGCTTGCCGAAGCGCCGATGGTGAAGGGAATCCCGGCCAGATAGGAAAGGAAAAAGCCGGCGATGCCCGTCACGGTATAGATGACGGCGAAACGATGAACGCCGAATTCGGCAACGACAAAGGGTCCCAATTGATTGAGGGCCATCATGTTGAAGAAGATGTGGAGCAGGCCGCCATGTAGAAAGGAGGCGGTGATCAGGGTCCACCAGCGATGAAACTGGGTAATCGGCAGGGACCCCGTGGCCCCCAGGAGGAACAGACTGCTTTCCGAGGGGGAAAAGAGCAGCAAGGGGTTCATGGTGACCCCCATCCCGGAGGGATTGATGAGGATGGACAGGAGATAGAAGGCGACGTTGGAGTAGATGATCAGCCGGACGAGATCGAGATTGCCGCCCGTCCAGCGGCTCAGGAAAGAATTGCGCCAGCGTGATCCCGGGTTGGTGATGCCGCAATAGGGACACGCCGGCTCATCGAGACTGATCAGCTTGCGGCAATTGGGACAAAGTCCGGAAGTTCTTGGGGTTGCCACATTACACCTTGGTAAAAAAGTATTTCATGACCACGGGAATGGCCACCAGGGTGCCGATGGACGTGATCAGATTCACAAAGGCCACCAGGATCAATAACCTGGTTATCTTGTTGCGGAAAAATCCCCGTACGGAACTGATGTCGTCCTTCAGGGCGAGGAAATCCCGGACCTGGGGCTTGCGCAGGGTCGCCTCGACAAGACCGGCGATCCAGCCCGTAGCAATCAGGGGATGAATCGTGGCAATAGGGGCCGACAGGGCGGCGGCGAGAATCGTCAATGGGTGCGCCAGCATGATCAGGGCGCCGACGCCGGCGCAGGCCGCGGTGATGGCCGACCACATGACGACCATGTTCATGCTTGTCTTGCCGCCGGAATAAAAAAATCCGGCGATGAACATCAAAACGATAACGGCGGAAAATCCCCAGCCGGCGTAGCGCGCCCAGAGGCCCGGCGGCGGGATCTCGTTGATGGCCTCCATGTCCACAAAATGGCCGATGTGCGTTTTGATGCCCGGTATATGTCCGGCGCCGACGATAGCGACAATCTTATTCCCTTCAGCGTGACTGATGGTATGGGACAGATACTCGTCCCGTTCGTCGATGAGGGTTGTCTTTAAGGACGGCAGTTTTTCCCCGAAGGTCTGGAGGGCCACTTCGAGGACGTCCTGCTCTTTGAGCTTCTCAATTTCTTCTTCCGTGATGTCTTCAGTGTAGAAAAGGGAGACGACCATTTCGGGGAGGACCCGGATCTTGGTCCAGAACCCCATCTTCCGCCAGGCCCGCAGGAGGGTGACCCGTATTTCCCGGTCCGCGAGGACGACGACCGCCCCCACTTCCTCCGCCTTGGCAACGGCCCGGATCATCTCTTCGCCGGGAGTAATGCCGAACTTCTCGGCAATCTTCTTCTGAAAAGATGCCAGGAGCAGTTGGAAAAGGAGGACGGAGGTCCGCTTCTCCCTGATTACCTTGACAATATTCATTTCCTGCCATTTGTCCCGCTGCTTGATGGCCTCATAGCGGGATTGGCAGAGCTCTACGCAGACGGCGTCGGGACGTTCTGCAGCGATAACCGCCTCGGCCAAGTCGGCGCTCTCCCTGGAGACATGGGCCGTACCGACAAGAATCAATTCTTTACCTTCATAGGTCAGGCGGTGTATATTGGGATTGTCCAAAGTATTGTACTCCGATAACTATTGACTTGATGACGGGTCATTAGCAATAATTACCGGGATTGTAAAGAGAAACAACAAATTGAATATTACAGATAAAGTTTCCCTCCTCACGGAGGGGATGATCATTCCCCTTGTCATTGAGAATATCGCCTTCGGCGGCGAGGGCGTCGGCCGGTATCAGAATCAGGCGATTTTTGTCCCTCATACGGCCCCGGATGATGAGCTGGCCGTCAAGATCACCGAGGTCAGGAAGCGCCACGCCCGGGGAATCATCCACGAAATTATCAGGCCTTCCCCGCTGCGCATTGCCCCCCGTTGTTCATATTTCACCAGGTGCGGAGGCTGCGATTATCAGCATCTTTCCTATCCGGACCAATTGGCAATCAAGAAAGGGCAGGTACTGGAGGCCTACCGGCGCATCGGCACCTTTCCCGACCCGCCAGTAGCGGACGTGATCCCCTCGCCCCGGCCTTTCAATTACCGGGGGAAGGCGGACTTCTGGGTCAGGAGGCGGGACGGTCACGATGGGGTGGCCGGGTTTCTCCGTTCGAAAAGCCGGGATGTCGTTGATGTCAAGCGCTGTGAAATAATTGCCGAATCTCTCAATCAAGCCCTTAAGGGGCTTCACAAGCAGTTGGGGAAATCCCTTGCCACTGCCGACAGGCGGCAGGTTACAGCCTGGTCATGGGGGAAGGAAATAGGGGCGGATGTCCCGGCCGCGGCGCTGAATGATCCCGTTTTAAAAGCGGCGCTCCTCGGTCAGCCGGCCCCCCCGGACATCTTCCGTCCCATTGCCGAGTCAAGCTATTATGAACGGAAAAAATCATCCCGCCATCAGCACTTTCGGGAGGACATCTCCCCTGCTACCGGCGGATGCGGCCATGCTGCGATCCCTTCGGAAGTCTGGCCCCTTCACGCCGACCTTGCTGGCGGGCTTGCCTGCTGCGACGACGTTATCCCCAGGATCGTCAAGGACAGGACATTTCTTGTTCCGGCCCAGGGGTTTTTTCAGGCCAATATCTATCTGGTGGAGCAACTGGTTGATGCCGTCGTCTCCATGTGCGCCCTGACGGGCCGGGAGTCGGTTCTTGACGCCTACTGCGGATCGGGACTATTCTCCATGTTCCTGGCCCCCGCCGCCCGCCAAATATTCGGCATCGAAGAACGGGAATCATCTGTAGTTTGTGCCCGGTCCAATATCGACCGGGCGGGTTACGACAACGCCGCCTTCACTATCGGTGATGTGGGGGAGGTTATGGGAAGTCAATTTGTTGCCTCCCAGCAATTCCTTGATGTCGTGGTCCTCGACCCGCCCCGGACCGGTTGCCCCGGAAAAGTCCTCTCCTTCATCAATAGACTGAGACCAAACCGGATCGTCTATGTTTCCTGCAATCCTGCCACCCAGGCCCGGGATTGCCGTTTCTTTGCCGATCACGGCTACACGCTTCAAGGCTTGCAGCCCTTCGACATGTTTCCCCAGACCAGCCACATCGAGGTAGTGGCGCTGCTGATTTTGAGTGATGGGTAAATGGCGTTATTCCCCCTTTTAAAAAGAGTAAGGGTCCATTCATTTGGTCAGTTTCGTTTGGTCTTGTGATTTCTTTACGGTTCATGTACAGAAACGAGATGCCGGGATGGCAATGATCTGTGCATCCGTGTTCAGATTGCAAATCATGCAACGGGGGATTATGAACATTCTATTTAGAAATCCTGTGTTCAGGGGACTGATCCTGCCCGTCGCCCTGTCGTTCTTCCTTTTTGCCTGCTCATCGTCAAAATCGCCCCCCCCCAAACGTCCCGTTCCGGTCACCGTGGCTGCGGCTATCCAGAAGACCATCCCCATACAAATCGAGGCGATCGGCGCAGTCGACCCCTATCAGACCATCTCCGTAAAAACCCAGCTCACGGGGCAGATTACCCAGGTCTATTTCAAAGAGGGCCAGGACGTGAAAAAAGGCGATCCCCTCTTCAAGCTGGACTGCCGCACCTATGAGGAGACATTAAAGCAGGCGGAGGCCAATCTGATCAGGGACAAGGCCCACCTGCAACATGCTCAACAAGAATCGAGCCGTTACGCCTTTCTGGTGGAAAAAGGCTACGTGGCAAAACAGCAATACGACCAGGTAAAAACAAATCTGGCCGCTCTGGAAGCGACGGTAAATGCCGACAAGTCCCTCGTGGAAAGCAACCGCGTCCAGCTCCAGTACTGCTCCGTCCATTCTCCCATTGACGGCCGGACGGGATCGTTGAAAGTAAACCGGGGAAACATTGTTAAGCTCAACGACGTGGAAGTAGTCGTGATCAATCAGATACAGCCCATCTATGTTACCTTCACCGTTCCCGAAAAGGAACTGGCGCGCATAAAGACCTACCAGGCGCGGCGGCAGCTCCCTGCCGATGCCCTGATCCCCGGGGACGGACGCCCCGAAAAAGGGGAGCTCACCTTCGTCGATAACGCCGTCAACAGGGCAACGGGCATGATCACCCTCAAGGGGACCTTTGCAAACCGGGAAAAGCGGCTCTGGCCGGGCCAGTTTGTCAATGTGGTGCTGACGCTGGACATGGAACCGAACATTGTCATGGTCCCCTCCCAGGCAGTGGAGAAGGGCCAGACGGGCCAGTATGTATTCGTTGTCAAGTCCGACAATACGGTGGACATGAGACCCGTGACGACGGGGGCCGTGATCAGAGGCGAAACGGCCATTCTCAAGGGGGTGCAGGCGGGAGAAAAACTGGTGACGGACGGTCACTTGCGTCTGGTTCCGGGGGCCAAGGTAAGCATTAAAGAGTCACCCTGAAATGGCGACGGAGCAATAGCATGAATATTTCGCGGATCTTCATTCTCCGTCCCATTATGACCACCCTGGTCATGATCTCGATCCTCATTGTGGGCCTGGTCTCCTATCGGGCCCTGCCTGTAAGCGAGCTGCCGACAGTGGATTTTCCTACGATCCGTGTTTCGGCGAATCTTGCCGGTGCGAGCCCGGAAACGATGGCATCCGCCGTGGCCACGGTTCTCGAACGGGAGTTTGCAACCATATCCGGTATCGATTCCATGACGTCCATAAGCTCCATGGGCGTCACCCAGGTTACCATTCAGTTCAACCTGAACCGGGACATCGACGCCGCGGCCCAGGACGTCCAGACGGCCATCGCGGCGGCGACCCGCCATCTGCCCCAGAATATGACGACGGCCCCGGCCTATCGGAAGCTGAATCCGGCCGAGCAGCCCATTCTCTATCTGGCCATGAGTTCGCCCACCCTGCCCCTCTCCAAGGTCGATGAATATGCCGACACGCATTTGGCGCAGCGCATCTCCATGCTCTCCGGCGTGGCCGAGGTTCAGGTTTACGGGTCCCAGAAGTATGCCGTCCGCGTCCGCGTAGATCCGAAGGCGCTGATCAGCCGCTCCATCGGCATCGATGAAGTTGTGGGGGCCATCCAGTCGGGAAACGTCAATCTGCCGGTGGGCAACCTTTCGGGGGCTCACCGCGCCTTTACCATCCAGGCCTCCGGACAGCTTACAGACGCTGCAGCCTACCGGCCCCTCATCATCGCTTACCGGAATAATACCCCGGTGCGGCTCAGCGAGGTGGCAACCGTCATGGACGGCGTGGAAGATGAGAAGGTGGCTTCCTGGCTTAACGACGACCGGGCCATCATCCTGGCCGTTCAACGCCAGCCCGGCACGAACACCGTCGAGGTTGTCCAGGCCATCAAAGATCTCCTTCCTCAATATCGGGCGGAAATTCCGGCGTCCGTGACCCTGGATATCCTTTATGACCGGTCCATATCCATCAAAGAATCCGTCCGGGACGTGCAGATTACGTTCTTTATCGCCCTGATCCTGGTCGTCCTCGTCATCTTTCTCTTTCTCCGCAACCTCTCGGCGACGGTCATCCCCAGTCTCGCCCTGCCCATCTCCATCGTCGGCACCTTTGCGGTGATGTATCCGGTGGGATACAATCTCGATAATCTTTCCCTGATGGCCCTGACCCTGAGCGTGGGTTTTGTCGTCGACGACGCCATTGTCATGCTGGAGAATATCGTCCGCCACCTGGAAAAGGGTGAAAGCCCTCTGGAAGCCTCCCTCAAGGGCTCGGCGGAAATCAGTTTCACGATCCTCTCCATGACCATCTCCCTGGTTGCCGTTTTCATCCCCGTGTTATTCATGGGCGGGATCGTCGGCCGCTTGCTCCACGAATTTGCCGTCACCATCGCCGTTGCCGTCCTCATTTCCGGATTCGTATCCCTCAGCCTGACGCCGATGCTCTGCAGCATGTTCCTCCGTCCCGCCGGGGAACAGCGGCACAGCCGTATCTATCAACTGTCCGAGCGGTTTTTTGACGGTATGCTCCACCTTTACGACAGTACCTTGAAATGGGCCTTGCGGCGCCGGTTCACCACGCTTATCCTTTCGCTTGTTTTTTTAATCGTCGCCGCCGGTCTCTACGCCATCATCTCCAAGGGATTTCTGCCGAGCGAAGATACTGGCCAGATCACCGGTTTCACCGAAGCGGCCCAGGGCATATCCTTTGAATCCATGGTGGAGCACCAGAAGCAAGTCGTCCGCATCATCGAGAAGGACCCGAATATCGAGAAGGTGATGTCCCGCGTCGGGTCGGGGGGCGGTTCGTCCATGAATACGGGGCGTTTGACGATCCGCCTGAAGCCTCGCCAGGAAAGGCGCCAGAGCGCCGATGAGATCATCCAGAAGCTCCGGCCGCAATTGGCAGCGATTCCCGGCATCCAGGTCTATCTGCAAAACCCCCCGTCCATCCGGATCGGCGGCTATCAGACGAAAAGCCAGTACCAGTACGCCCTGCAGAGTCCGGACATGAATGAACTCTATAAATACGCCCCCCTGCTCGAAGCAAAGCTGAAAGATATGCCGGGATTACAGGATGTGGCCAGCGATCTTCAGATCAAGAGCCCCCAGATCTCCATCAACATCAACAGAGACAAGGCCTCGGCCCTCGGTCTCACCGTTGGACAGATCGAGGCCGCCCTGGAAAGCGCCTATTCCTCCGGCCAGATATCGACGATTTATGCCCCCAATAACCAGTACCGCGTCATCATCGAACTCGATCCCCAGTACCAGACCGATCCCGCGGCCCTTTCGCTTCTCTATGTCCGTTCCGCTTCCGGGAACCTGGTTCCCTTGAATACGGTAGCCACCATGGACTGGACCGTCGGACCCCTCACGGTGAACCATCTGGGGCAGCTTCCTGCGGTGACCATATCCTTCAACCTGGCCCCTGGGGCATCCCTGGGCGACGCCGTGGCTACGGTGGAAAAGACGGCCCAGGCCGTCCTGCCCGCGACGATAACCTGTACCCTCCAGGGAACCGCCCAGGCCTTCGCCTCTTCCATGGTAGGTCTGGAGATGCTGATCCTGGCGGCCATCCTCGTGATTTATATCGTCCTGGGCATCCTTTATGAGAGTTTCATCCATCCCCTGACCATTCTGTCAGGGTTGCCCTCCGCCGGCCTCGGCGCCCTCCTGACCCTCCTCATCTTCCGGATCGATCTTAACCTCTACGCCCTGGTGGGCATCATCATGCTCGTGGGTATTGTCAAGAAAAACGCCATCATGATGATCGATTTCGCCCTGGATGCGGAGCGTAAGGAAGGGAAGAAACCGGAAGAAGCGATTTACCAGGGCGCCCTGACGCGCTTTCGCCCCATCATGATGACCACCATGTCGGCCCTCATGGCCACACTGCCCATCTCCCTCGGTCTGGGCGCCGGCGGGGAATCCCGTCAACCCCTGGGCCTGGCCGTGGTGGGGGGGCTCATTTTTTCCCAGATCGTGACGCTCTACATCACCCCGGTAATCTATACATACCACGACTCGCTGCAAGCCCAGATACGCCGAAATTGGCGCCGCATCAGGCATCCACATAGTGAGTGCATGGGACCATGATTAAAGCCTTTCTACTCCTTTGCGCGGGGATAACCCTGTTCCTCTTCGGCATGATGAAGCTCAGCGCCGGGATACAGATCCTTTTTACCGCCCGGATCAGGGATTATATCAAATACGCCGTCCAGCGCCCCTTTTTCGGACTCCTCACGGGGGCAGCGGCGACAGTCCTTTTTCAGAGCAGTTCCGCTACCACCGTCATCGCCGTAAGTATGGTCAGCGCCGGGCTGATCAGTTTTTACCACTCTTTGGCTATTGTTCTTGGCGCCGACCTCGGCACGACGGTTATTGTCCAGCTTGTCGTCTGGAAGATCACCGATGCCTCGCCCCTATTTATTATCGTGGGCGGTATTCTCTGGTTTACGGGAAAAGAAAAGTGGCAGGGAATAGGTGAATCGATCTTCTATTTCGGTCTCCTTTTTTTCGGCTTGAACTTGGTAGGCGAGGCGACATTGCCCTTGAAGAATCATCCCGAAATCGTGGGATTTTTCCGTGACACCCAGCATCCCCTGGTGGGGTTTGCCCTGTCCGCCCTCTTTACGGCCCTTGTCCATGCCTCAGCCATACCGATCAGCATTCTTGCCATCCTCGCCCAGCAGGACCTGATCAGCCTCGCCAACGCCCTGCCCATGGTGATCGGGGCTAATGTCGGGACTACCGTCACGGCCCTGATGGCCGGGATGGTATCGGGAATCGGCGGGAAGCGGGCCGCCCTCTCTCATTTTTTCTTCAAGGCGGCGGGGGCCGTAATCTGTATGGCCGCCCTGCCGGTCCTGATGAATGTGCTCATCAACCTCTCGCCTAATGTGGCGCAGCAGATTGCCCTGGGGCATTTTATTTTTAACCTGATCATCGTGACCCTGTTCTTTCCCTTTATCCGGAATGTTGCCAAGCTTATGGAAAAAATCCTCCCCGGCACGGAAGAGGTGTTGCCCCTCTGGCCGGAGTTCTTGCGGGAAGATGCCCTCATGGACCCGGCGGCGGCCCTGGGAACCGTCGAGAAGGAATTAGCCCGGGAGATCATGCTGGCGGAAAAGATGTTCGCCCTGGCTACCCCCCTCTTGCATGGCTACCACGAAGGCCGGAGGAGAGATGTCCTCTATATAGAAATGGTTGCCAATCATCTCCGTCATGAGATTGTTGAATATCTGAGGAAAATATCCTGTAACGAACTGACGGAACCCCTCTCCCAGCGACTCTTTGCCTACACGGCCATGGCGGACGACATCGAACGGATGGGTAACCATATTGTCAGTTTTGTTGATCTTACCCGGGAAAAATACTACCGGGCAATCGAGTTCACCCATGCTGCCGAGGAGGAGTTGGGGGACATCGAAAAGCAGGTGGCCGCCAATATCGCCGATGCGGGAGGATTGATCCGTAAGCATGACGGGGACAGAACGGCCGATGTATACCACCGGGAAAATTATATTGACAACGCCGTCAAGGAGGCCCGGGAAAAACATCTGGTCCGGTTTCATCAACGCCTCTGTCCGGCCGAGGCCGGACCGGTTTTTATCGAGATGCTCATCCATCTGGAACGGATCTCCGATCATTGCCAGAATATCGCCGAACATGTCGAAGACCTGCCGGTGAAATGAAGCGCCTTGACCTGTTCAAGGGAAAGATGTTATTCTCACGGAAATATTTCAATTAAACGCCCTTGAACACCCAACGAAAGGAGATGGAGATGAAAGATCGTTTGAACGCCCTGGATGTCGCCCTCAATAACGAAATGAGAGAGCATGAGTTTTACGTGAAGAACGCGGAGCGGACAAAAAATCCCGTCGGCAAGGCCATGTTCCGGCAGATCGCCGCAGATGAACTGGAGCATTACGAACGGCTCAAGCAGCTTCACGAAAACTGGGCCAAAGACAAAAAGTGGCCCGATACGGTACCCCTGAAGGTCAAAGAAACAATTGTAAAAGATGTCCTGAAGGATGTCATTAAGAAGGCGGCCAACGCCCCGGCGGGGGATGCCGATGATCTGAAGGCCCTGGAGGAGGCCATTGATTTCGAGGGTCAGGGGGCGACCTACTATGCCCGGCTCCGCGACAACGTCACGGATCCCAAGGAGAAGGCATTTTTTGAGCTATTGGCCAACATTGAACATGAACATTATGTTTCCCTCAAAGACACGGAAGAATACATGAAGGATCCGGCCTCCTGGTTTCGGAAGGTGGAAAGGTCTGGTCTCGACGGGGCGTAATTCTGCTTCTGAATCAAAGCGCTATCTTCGTTGGCTTCGTCATCGACTCCTCGACGTATTTCCATATACGCCTGCGTCGCCTCTTCCTCGCCGCCTTGATTTCATCTTTGATTTAGAAGCAGAAAGACAATAACCCCATCCCCACCCGGCCCTCCCCTTGAAGGGGAGGGAGCTACAGGGTGAAGAACCTCTTGTTCCACATCCCTGCCTTGAGACCGTTTTTGCACATTATTCACTTTATCGGGTGCTGGCAGCAAGATCTTTACAAATCCTCCCCTTCAAGGGGAGGATAAAGGTGGGGATGGGTTGTAGCTTTTTACAACCTTTTTACCCGGAGCATGTTCGTCGTTCCCGCGCCGGTGACGGGGTGTCCCACCGTCATGACCACCAAATCGCCGGGGGTGACGGCGCCACTGTCCAGGGCCGCCCGGGCGGCGAGTTCGATCAAGTCGTCTGTCCCCCGGGCCGCTCTGATCCGCAGGGGTAGGCAGCCCCAGACCAGGGCCAGACGGCGGAGGGTTTCCTTGTTGGGGGTGAGGGCCACGATCGGCTGACGGGGGCGGAAACGGGAGATGTTCAGGGCGGTGAGCCCCGACTGCGTGTGGGCGATAATGGCCCGGGCGTCCAGGTGGTCGGCCAGGATGCAGGAGGCATGGGCCACCGAATCGGGAATATCCTGCCGCGGGGTCTTCTTGAGGAAGGAATCGTGGGGAAAGTTCCCCTCGGCCATCAGGGCCAGACGGTTCATGAACTGGACAGCCGCTACGGGGTATCGCCCCGCGGCTGTCTCTTCGGAGAGCATTACTGCGTCAGCGCCATCGAGAATGGCGTTTACCACGTCCGTCGCCTCGGCACGGGTAGGCCGGGGAGAGTCAACCATAGACCGCAGCATCTGCGTGGCCGTAATAACCGGCTTCCCCGCAGTGTTGGCCAAGTGGATAAGTCGCTTCTGAACCATCGGGACTTCCTCGAGAGGTATTTCAACGCCCAGATCCCCCCGGGCCACCATGATGGCGTCTGTTTCGGCAACAATAGGGCCGATCACTTTCAGCGCCTCGTGCCGCTCGATCTTGGCGATAATCGGCGTCTGTCTGCCCCGTTCTGCGATCAATTCCCGGACCCCTCTTATCTCCTCGGCGCTTTTCACGAAGGAGAGGGCCACATAATCCACCCCGGCTTCCAGGCCGAAAAGGAGATCAACTCGATCCTTCTCCGTAAAGGCGGGTGCACGAATCGTCCCCGAGGGGAGGTTGATCCCCTTATGCGAGGTAAGGAGGCCGCCGGTAATTACGGTGCAGGTAATATCCATGCCATCCGTCGCTTCCACAACCACTTCCATTAGTCCATCCGCCAACATGAGGCGGTCCCCTTTTTTGACCTCCCGGGCCAATTCGGGATAGGTTACGGAGACAGATCCTTCCTGGTGTGCCTCAGGATGGGCGGTCAGGATAAAGGAGCGGCCCGGTTCAAGAATGATCCCCGGTTCGGGGACCGGGCCGATACGGATCTTCGGCCCCGCCAGATCCTGGAGGATGGCCACTGTCCGTCCCTGTCGGCGGGCGGCGTTACGAATCCGGCGGATAAGGGCTTTGTGTTCCCGGTGTGTGCCGTGGGAAAAGTTCAAGCGGGCCACATCCATTCCGGCGGCTACCAAGGCTTCCAGTACCTCGGGGGCCGCACTTGCCGGCCCGATGGTGGCAATTATCTTCGTATGACGCATATTTTTTCACCTCACCTGGACAGGCTTCAGCAGAGAATAGCTTCTCTCGGGACGATCAGCTTTAACGCCTGTCATTAAAGGATTTACCGCGGCAAGTTTGCCGTCAGATAATCCAGGGTCACGGGAAGATCCAGTTTGAGCCGGTGGATGAACTGGATACCGATCTGCACGCGATCGGTTTGACATTCGTAGAGATGACCGCCGTACTTGCGATCGTCCGTGAGAAAATGCAGATGAAATCCGGGGAAATTAAGGGCGCGGATAAATTTCGGCGTATAAAAACCGGCTAAAACGCCGTTGATATTTTCGTATTCAAATACGGGACGGTTTTTTTCATCTTCGGCAAGGGGTTGATAATTATCCTGCCTGGCAACGGACCATACCTTCACTTGCCTGAACAAACCTTCGACGCGGATCGCATAGAGCATGTTATCTGAGGGCAGCAGGCGGTTCAAAATGCCATTGAAGGCGCTGAAATCGAGATTCCCCTCTATCTCTTCCACAACGGAGGGGCGATAGAAGGTAACACAGGCAAAGGGGGTCTGAACATGATCATCCACGGGATAGGTCTTTCCGTCGGCGTGCAATTGATAGATGACGCCGTCGAGCATAACCATTTCCCCGTCCAGGTTATTGAAGGTGCCCAGGCCAAAATCACCATGCGTCCTCAGATCCCCAAGGGTAGTGTTTTCTTCGTAAAAACCTTTCAGCATGGCATTGACCGGCGCGGAGAGGTAGACCGAATTTGTGCCCCGCTCATCTTTCATATACTGAACCAGGGCTTTTTCGGTGAGTTGGGAAACGGAGTGGCCTGATTGCCGGGCAACGTGAAGAAGGTCTCCGGCTAGGGGACGAGGTATGGAAATATTCAGTTTTTCGTAGTCCTTGCCATAATCGGACATGTTGTCCCCCCCTTAACCCATCCCCACCCTGCCCCTCCCCTTGAAGGGGAGAGAACTAAATGGTACTGAAAATATGATTGATGTCAAGATAATATATTGTCTTCCATGGCCATCGTCAGTTCGTGCCAACGGTCGTAAGACCGTTCGATTTCCTTCTCCAGATCTTTGAGGTCCCGGTGGGTTTGCTTGATTCTCTCCGGTTCCCGGTGGCTGAGGGGATCGCAGAGAAACGATTCGCCTTCCGCCTTCCTGCCTTCCAGGGCGGCGATGCCCTTTTCTATGGCGTGAAGCTCTTTTTTCAGTCCCTGATTGATCCTGGCCAGACGCTGGCGCTCTTCCGCCTCCCGGCGCTTGTCTTCCCTGGTCTTATAGGCGCTTTTCCCCTCCGACGTCGGTGTATCCGGGGGCTTTCCGTTAGGTCCCGCCGCGGCCCTTCTCTCCTCTGCCAAGGATTGCCGCTTTTCGATAAAATAGGAATAATTGCCAGGATATTCAATGCATTCGCCATCCCGCAGTTCAAAGACGCGATTGACGAGGTGGTCCAGGAAATAACGGTCATGGGACACGAGGACGACGGTTCCCTGGTAGGACAGTAAGGCATTCTGGAAAATATCTTTGGTTTTGAAATCCAGGTGATTGGTAGGTTCGTCGAGGATCAGGAGGTTTGTCTCCTGGAGCAGGATTTTCAACAGGGCCAGGCGCGATTTTTCCCCGCCCGAGAGGACGGAAACGGGTTTGTGGATGTCATCGCCGGAAAAGAGAAAGGCCCCGAGCAGATTGCGTCTTTCCCGGTCATTGCTCCGGGAGGTGACATCCATCGTTTCTTCCCAGATTGTCCGGTCATAACGAAGATTTTCTGCACTTTCCTGGGAGAAGAATGCCATGTGCACATTGAGACCGGAGCGGACTTCCCCTGCCGAAGGGGATTCCACCTGGCCGAGAATCCGTGACAGTGTCGATTTGCCGGATCCGTTGACGCCGACCAGGGCTACCCGCTCTCCCCGCTGGAGGGAGAAGCTGACTTCCCGGAAGATCTCCTGGACTCCGTAGGATTTAGCAAGCTTGCTGACCAGGAGGACCTCTTTCCCGCTTTTCGGACCGGCTGGGAAACGGATCTTGACCGTTTTACCATGTCCTTCGGCCTGGAGGGGGGCAAATTTTTCGAGCATCCGGATCCGGCTCTGGACCTGCTTGGCCTTGGTGGCCTTGAAGCGGAAGCGTTCGATGAATTCCTCGGTCTTTTTGATCTCCCCCTGCTGGAGGAGCCGTTCCTTTTCCAGGGCGGCCAGGCGCTTTTCCTTCTCCAGGAGGTAATAGGAATAATTACCCTTGTAAATAGCCAAGCGACCCTGGGAGATTTCCGCAATGGTTGTCGCCATCTTGTCGAGGAAGAAGCGATCGTGGGCGACGGTAATCAGGGTCCCCGGATAGTCCTTCAAATAGCTTTCCAGCCACTCCATGCTTTCCGTATCGAGGTGGTTTGTCGGTTCATCGAGGAGCATGATGTCGGGCTGAGACAGGAGAATAACGGCAAGGAGGATGCGCATCTTCCACCCCCCGGAAAACTCGTCGCAGGATTTCAGAAAATCCTGCTCCCCGAAACCGAAGCCCTTGAGAACCTGCCTGGCCCTGGCCTCGAAGGCGTAACCCTCTCTGGCCTGGTAGACGGCAACAATCCGGTCATATTCCCGGAGGAGCTTTTCGCGCCTCCCTTCGATCTCGGATAATCCTTCCCCATCCGGGGGGGTGGCCGGCAGTGCGGCGATCAGTTTTTCGCAATTGCGCATGCCATTTTCCAAGTCCGTCATGCCGCAACGATTTTTCAGATATTCCATGAGGGGAACGGGTTCGATTTCCACGAGATCCTGGGGGAGATAGGCGATGGTCCTGTTTTTCCGGTCCGGGATATCGATCACCCCCCCGTCCAACTCCACCAGGCCGAGGATTGCCTTCAAGAGGGTGGTCTTCCCGGCGCCGTTATCTCCCACCAGGCCGATCCGGCTCCGTTCCGTAATGGGCCAGGTCCAGTCCGCAAATAGGATGCGGTCGCCGAAGGCCAGACTGATATTTTTCAGATAAATCAAGTGCAGTTGCTCCCCGTAAAATGGCCGTTCATATACAATGATTAGCGGCCCCTGACAAGTTATTCCACTCCTTAATCAAAGCGCTATCGCTATCTTCGTTGGCATCGTCATCGGCTCCTCGCCGTATGAACAATACGCCTGCGTCGCCTCTTCCTCGCCGTCTTGATATCATTTTTGATTAAGAACCGGAATTATGAAACCCGCTGCTGACTATGCTGCAAATTCACATGCTGCAAATTCACATTGACACCCCGCCTTTCGTTGTTTAAGATGCCCTAGATTTCACGTCCACCAATATGATTTGAGGAGAACAGTTATGAAGAGATCGTTTGTCAGTTTATGCATCACCCTTATGCTCATCCTGTGCTTTACCGCCGTAGCCTCGGCAGGCCCCACCATCGATGGGATCATGAAAAAGAAAGTGCTCGTCATCGGAACCTCGGCCACCTATCCGCCCCTGTCATACAAGACGAAAAACGGCACGGTGTTAGGTCTTGACATCGACTTGGCCCAGGCCATGGCCTCGGCTATGGGGGTCAAGCTGCGGATAGAAGTCATTCCCTTTGATGAGCTTATCCCTGCCCTTGAAAAAGGAAAAATCGACATGATCCTGTCCTGCATGACCATTACGCCGGACCGGAACCTCCGCATTGCTTATGTGGGCCCTTATTTTCTTTCCGGTCAGGCCATCCTGACGACCAAGGACATTGCCTTAAATATCAATGGTCCGGCGGATGTGAACAACCCCAATTTCAGCATCGCCGTGCCCCGGGGAACAACGACGGAGATGATTGCCAAGAAGATCCTGCCCAAGGCAAAGCTGGTGATTGTCAAATCCAACGATGAGGCCCTGGATCTCCTGAAATCAAAATCCGTCAAGGCGATGATGTCTGATTATCCCTATGTCGTGGTCGAGGCCTTCCGCTACAAGGACAAAGGTTTTGTCGCAAATCAGCCTTTCAGCGCCGAACCGATCGGCATCGGTGTGCGCCAGGATGACCCCCTTCTGGTCAACTGGATCGGAAACTTCCTGAACATGCTCAAAGGCGACGGGCTCCTCAATCTCCTGACCCAGCGCTGGCTAAGCGATTCCTCATGGATAGCGGATCTTCCCTAGGCATTGAGTTCCCATCGATGTTTTTTTTACGGCTTCGACAGATAGCTTTTTAACCCACCCCCACCCTTGCCCTCCCCCTGAAGGGGAGGGTGAAAAACATACTCCTCCTTCTGAAGGGGCGGATGAAAAAAAAATACTCCTCCCCCTTCAAGGGGGAGGTTCGGAGGGGGATGGGGTTATCGGACGAAGTAGAATTAATCTTTAATGAGATCAGGTCAGTATTTCATTGCGGGAGATGTCCATGAAGAAACGAGCGATTACCACCGCTGATGTTCCGGCTATCGGGCCCTATTCCGCTGCCGTTGAAGCGGGCCCCTTTGTCTTTGTCTCCGGACAGATTCCACTCCGGGCCGAAACAGGGGAGCTTGTTGACGGCGACATACGGGCGGCAACCGAGCAGGCCATGAAGAACCTGGGAACCGTTCTGGCAGCGGCAGGTCTGACGATGGAGCACGTAGTTAAAACAACGATATATCTTGCCGACATGGCCGACTTCCCTGCTGTGAATGAAGTCTATGGCCGCTATTTCAAAGCTGATTTTCCGGCCCGGGCCACCGTCCAGGTCGCCGCTCTTCCCCGGGGGGCAAAGATCGAGATCGACGCCATCGCCTTTAATGTCCGCTGTCCGATGAAATCTTGAAGATTATGAATTATAAAGAAAAGCTGGCGGCACTGTTCAAGTAGTGGCTTCCGGCAGGGGCTGGACCCACTTTTTCTTGTCTCCGTCGTAGAACCACTTGTCCGGGAAACCGCGGCGCCTTATAAAGGTGGGGTTCTTTGACCAGGAAATCATATCCTCATAGGCCTGATGAAGCTTTCTGAAGATTTCCGAGTCTCCCCCCACATCAGGATGGTGGATCTTGGCCTGCTGGCGGAAGGAGTTTTTGATGAGCTGTTTCAGGGCCGGGGAGAAGAGATCGGAACGTTCGAGGTTCAGGATCAGGAGCGTCGTTTTTTTTACGGAAGAAAAGGTGGTAATAATCGGCTTGACCGAGGTTAAGGGCTTGTAATTCCGCACCGCCTGCTCCAGGACGTGTTGCGAAGCCAGAAAACGCTTGTTGGTTCTCCTTTTTTCCGCCCACCACTGCTCACCCAGGATATCGGCCATACGGCTGAAATCGTCGGCCGGCTTTTTACCCGGCGAGCGGGGATAGAGAAAACTGAATATCTCCGAGGCTCCATAGGGCAGAATATCCATCATGATCAGGTTTTCGGAGAAGGAAAAGGTTCCGCACCGGGTATTCAGTACCTCAACGAGGCCCATCCGGGCGTCGAGTCTCAAGCGGAGCTTCTGGCGGCATTCGACTGAACAATAGCGGCGTCTTCCCATGTTTTCTGTGGTTCCGCAGGACAGACAGCGGTATCTGATCCGTTTGTGTTCGTGGGGGATGAGGGCGGTTGCTTTGATCATCTGTATATCATATCACAAGTCAGTGCGTCTTCAACCAGTGAATGATTCTGGCCGTCAGATTGGCGTGGATTTTTTCCGGGGGAACGCCGGCGGAGGCGGGGAGAGCGAGGGAGTGATCGCCACCTTCAATGATGGAAAGATCCCACGGCGAGGACATTCGCTTCAAAACCATCCTGAGCTTCGACATATCACAGAGGGAATCCCTTGTCCCGGCGAAAAATAACATTGGGATGCTGATCCGGTATAGGTGGGCGTCCCGGAGTTGCTCCGTTTGTCCGGGAGGATGAAGGGGGTAGCCGAGGAAGACGAGACCGCTTACATTGAGGCGGTCGGCGGCGACCAGTTGTGAAGCCACGCGACCGCCCAGGGATTTTCCGGCGGCGACGATGCCGTCCAGCTCGAAGCCGGCGTCATTCTTGAAATATTCCACAACATTGATCCAGGTTTGCTCCAGCACTTCCTGCCTGTCCGGGGCTTTGAGGCCCTTTTCCTTGTAAGGGAAGTTGAAACGGGCGGTGACGTAACCGGCCTCCGCAAGCCCCTCGGCAATGGCGATGAGCAAGGGATGATCCATATCGTTCCCCGCCCCGTGGGCAATGATTACCCCGGTCTTTTGCGGAGCCGTGTCCCCTGGCGGGAGAGAAACGGCAATGGATATCAAGTCCTTGTCGTTAACACTAAGGAATGTCTTCTGGCTCATGATCGCTCGTTCGGATGTTTTTGTGGTCGCCTGGCTTATGCCCCAAGCATTGTCGGCTGTCAACAGGAAAGCTGTATGAAAATGAAAATATGTGCTAAACTGTTTTTAAGGTAAGCGTCTTGGAAAAGGAGGGCTCAATAATATGTTCCAGATTGCGTCATACGAAACGTATCAGGACGGCCAGGTCATTATCGAAGAGGGAAGCTATGGGGATTGGATCTATCAGATCGATGAAGGAGCCATCGAGATTTCCAAGCTGATTGACGGCAAGAAGGTGGTCATCGATACCCTCCAGGAAGGCGAAATCTTGGGGGAACTGGCCTATATCACTAAATTGCCCCGGACTGCTACCGCCACTGCTGTTGGCCGGACGGTAATCGGGATCATCGACCGCAATTTCTTCGATCACGAGTTCAATAAGATTCCCGCTGATTTCCAGCAGATTTTTAAGGCCGTCGCCTTACGCCTCAAACGAACGACGGAGGCGATTGCCAGGGCGAAGATGAGCTGAAATTCAGATGTCAGGGTAATGGAACAAGGTAATCCTATCCCCCTCTAGATTTTTCTTGACCCTTCAGTGCGATTGATGTACTTAGTACACTAACTATAAGGAAGTGAACCATGGCAAAAAGAGCTTACGAAGACTGCATCCTCTTTCTTCTCTCCAAGGCCTTTCAAAAGGCCCACGGAAAATTCAAGAAACGTTTTCAAACGTATGGGCTGACGCCGGTGCAGGGCCTTGTCCTCACCGCTGTTTCTGAAGAAGAGGGATTGTCGGCGGGAGAGATCGGAAAGTTGCTGGTCCTGGATCAGGCCACCCTTTCCGGCGTCCTGGAACGCCTTGCCGAGGCGGGATGGATTATCAAGGAAATTGCGGAGGAGGACAAACGGTACCTCCGCATTTACCTTACTCCCCGGGCCAGAGAGTTGACCGGCGCCATCATCAGGGAGCGGGATGAAGCCAATGAGGAAATCATGAGCGGCCTCCGGATTGAAGAAAGGTTGCTTCTGAAGCGAATGCTTACGGATCTCCAGCGGTAAAAAAATTTATTATAACATTTAGCATACGAAACATAGGAGGAATCATGAGCAAGGAAGACATCAGGAATTACGCGATGAGTTTGGGGGCCGATGCGGTGGGTTTTGCTGCGATAGAGGATTATCAGTCAAAAAAATCGCCCGACCCTAAGACAATTTTGCCCACGGTAAAATCTCTGGTCGTGATCGCCTACCGGGAACTGGACGGTTCCGTGGAAAGCGCCAACAGTCGGACCTGCATGTCCGGGCGGATGGCCATTATGGAGCTTTCCCAGAAAAACGTCTATCTCCTGGGCCGTTACGTGGAGGACAAGTATCACGCCAAAACGGCGCCGGTCCTCCTCTCCTATCCCCTCGACATGGGACCGGGGGTCATGGGGTTGATCGGGGACATATCGCTGCGTCATGCCGCCGTCGCCGCCGGCCTGGGGGTCTTCGGCCGGAACAACCTCGTCCTCCATCCCCGCTTCGGAAGCCGGATTCTCTTCACGGCCCTCCTGACCGATTTGGCACTTCCCTCCGATCCCCCGGTAACGGAGGAACTCTGCAACGACTGCGGCCTCTGCGTCGATAACTGCCCCGCCAAGGCCCTGGAGGTGGAAGGTCAGACCGATGCCCTGAAGTGCCTGCGCAACTCCCAGCCCTGGGGCATCGGCAGCGCCATCGGCTTCGTCTTGAAATTTACCAAGGCCCCGCCGGAAAAGCAGAAGGAGATGCTTATGGACCCCCAGTTCCTGAAGCTCTACCAGGCCTCGTTTATCGGTTTCCAGTACGACTGCTTCAACTGCCTGGCCGGTTGCCCCGCCGGCAGCAGGAGGTAAAGGGTCGGCAGAGGAGATGACCAGTGCGGGGCAGCGATATGCTAAGACTGGATCGTTTTCCCCTGCAGCTTGTTCCAGGTGTTCTCGGAGTACCAGATGTCGACGAATTCCAGGAGGGAGTCTCTTTCCCGCTTCTTGATCTCGTCGGCCAGGGGCTTTCTCAATAGATGCTTGATGCTTCGGAAGGCCACGCCGTCTTTGGCGGCCAATTGTCCGGCGATGCTTCGTGCCTTCGCCTCCAGGTCGGCCTCTGTGGCAACCTGATGAATCAGGCCGAGCTGATGAGCCTCCTCGGCGGTATACATAGCGCCGGTGTATACGGCGGTTTCCGCATTTTTCTGGCCCAGCCAGAGTTTTATGATCTCGACGCTGCCGGCGAAGAGCGAAGATCCGAAGTTGATCTCATTGAGGGACATCTTCGCCTTTCCTGAAACCATGATCCGGTAATCGCAGGCGATGGCGATCATGCAGCCGCCGGCCATAGTGTGACCGTTCAGGGCGGCAATGACCGGTTTGGGATACAGGAAGACATCGCCATAAAAATCGGTGAATTTGGTGAGGTAGCGCAGGAAATCTTCCTTCTTGTAGCTTAGAAACTCAGGAATATCGAAACCGTAGGTAAAGAATTTTCCCTGCCCGGTGAGGATGACCGCCTTTGTTTCGGCATCATCGGCAAGCCCTTGGAAGCAGGCGGTCAATTCGTCGATGACGAATTCATTAATCGCGTTCACTTTTCCCCGGGAGAGGATAACCTTGGCAATGCCGTCCGTTTTTTCTACCCTGACAAACTCCATAATCCCTCCTCCTTATTTTATACTTCAAATAGTTTCCTGGGGCTGGTCGTCAGAATTTCGTTCCCAGCCCTTTTGATCAGGATCATATCCTCCAGCTTGACGACCCCTAAACCTTCAGCGAGCATATGCATGTCCAGAGCGATGACATAGCCTTCCTCCACTGGGGAATGATCGTACTCGGAGGGAATGGGGGGTTCGTTCAACTCCAGGCCGATGCCGTGGCCGATCAGGCGGGATTTCCTGCCGCCGCCGAATTGCTGAAACTGGTCTTGTCGTCCCAGTTCCGCGGCTTTTTTGACGGCCAGCCGGTAAATGTCTTGGCAGGACATTCCCGGCTGGATGTTTTCTATGAGATGATCGGCGACCGCCTGCAGGTCATCGTACAGGGAATGGATTTCTTCCCCGGCCTTCCCCACACAATAGGTCCGTGTCTGATCGGCGTGATAGCCCTTTACGAGGACAGGAATGTCAACAATGATGATGTCTCCGGCATTTATTATTCTTTGCGAGGGACCCGCCGGAACGGCAGGGCTCAACCCCACGCCGGTAATGGTGTAAACGACGCCGCTGATCTTGAAAAGGTTGGGACCCGAGGCGATGGGGCCGCGGCTCATGAAAAAATCGGGCTGGCGGATGAAGAAGACACCCTCATGCCCGGCCAGGCGATGGGCGTTTTCCACGGCGGAGGCAAGCTTCAGCTCCGTCATCCCTTCCCTTAAGGATGCAAGGACCGCCTCATGACCGGCGTGAATTGCCTGGCATGCCTCCCTTATCCGTTCAATTTCCCCTTCACTCTTTGTCTTTCGCTGTTCCAGAACCAAGGGAGAGATATTGACAAAATCGCAACCGGGAAAGAGTTTCTCAATGCCCAGGAATTGCTCCGCCGTCAAAATATCCAGCTCCACGCCGATCCGCCTGCCGGACGGTTCCATCTTTTTTAAAAAGGCCTCAGAAATCTTCTCCAGACGTCTTTCCTCTTTCACCCTTTCTTTCGGGATAAAAATATCCCGGAGGGCGAAATCCAGACCGCTCCGAACGTACAGGGTATATTCATCAGTCCGGACGACCAGATAGGAAGGCTGGGCCGTCCCGGTGTAATAGAAGACATTCCGGGAATAACCGATTAGGGCTCCCCCTAATCCCTGAGCCGCGAGCTGCCTTTGTAGGGCCGCTATTCTTTTTTCCCGTTCCATAATATTGCCGCCTCCTGACCATAAAAAAGAAGTTAATCTTTATGAACCATTATATCAAAGAACCGGTATGTCTCTTGCCGCAGTTATATTTATTGGCAATGTTACGGGAGGGGAAAAAGGAATGGATAGTGGTGATCAGGATACTAAAGCATGAGCATTCTTCGGTGATGGGTGGGTTATATGCAGGAGATAGGTTGGACTGTCACTTTAAACGTCTTCGCTTTGGGCGGCCTTTTTCCGGAAGAACGCCAGCGATTTTTCTGCACAAGGGGCCGGAATTCGATAGACGCCCCGTTCATACCTGGACAGGGTTTGACGTGTGATTCCCATGACTTTGGCAAGATCTTCCTGACGTAAATACAGGCGGGAGCGCAGTTTTTTCAAAATCGCCGGATTCTCCATCACGACACTTGCCTCCTGGGGAACGCCAGCGCCCTCGCCCGGTTCCTTGTGGCGGCGCATAAGTTTTTTTACAGGTCCTTTCGCCGTCTTTGCAGTCATCTTTTTCGCCATTTTCCAGAGCTTTTCGGACAGTTTGACGGTGATGGGCGTTTCCAGCCATTCCGTCATATATCCCCTGGTGCGGCTGACTGGTTCCCGCAAATCATCATCATCGATGACGCCAATTTCCATGAGCCGTTCATGGGCCTTGAAAAAGGAATCCACCGTTTGGCCGGGATTACGCCAATTAACGTTGTTTCCACAGAAATCGAGGATGCTCCGGGGCGTTGCTCTGGGTAAGGCCCCTTTTTTCCCCGCGACCGTTCCGATCAGGGTCCAGTAAGTGCCCAGCTTTTTTGTAAAGCCTTCGTGGTAGGGGCTGAGGTGAAGAAGGGATTTGCTGTAATAGCCGATCCAGAAGATCCCGTCCACATTGAGGAAGTGAGACAACGCCTGACCGCAGCGGAAGCGGAATGCCGTCCAGGCGCCCTCCTGCTGCCGGTATTCCACATCAAGAACATCGAGAAGTCTATCCGGCCTTTCTTTCCCAAAAGTTACCTCTCCCCCGGTCTGGTAGTCTTTCCAGGTCATGGACAAACGGAGATCGGCAAGGCGGAGCACTTCCTCCTTGAGATCGGCGTAGAGATTCTGCGATCTGCCATGGCGGATACGGACATCCCGTATCCCCGCCATTTCCTCCAGGCTGATCCGGGCAATCCCCGTCCGGGGGTCATCCAATTGGGCGATATGAGACATGAGCATGAGGAACACATCCGCTGATTCCACCGACAGGCTCCGCACCGTATTTCTTAAACTGCCGGAATAGATAAAACCGAGGCGAGGGGTATAGTAAATAGCGATGGTGGGATGGAAGCGGCGGGAATAATCGGGTGGGGGTTCACAAAAAAAGGTAATGCTCCCCGCTTTCGTTTCGTAGGGATAAAAGGGGCGGCCAAAGTTGTCCGCTTGCCACTTCGATTTTTGTCCCCCCGCGTAAATAGCCCGCAGGGCGGAGTGGATAACGGGACTGACGGGAAAAGGCAGTTTTTCCCCGCTGATCGGATGACTTACGGTTCCGGCCTTGGTTGGATATCCCTGGGGATGCTTAATGCCCGGCACCCGGGACGGTGTCTTTGTCTCCATCCATTATCCCCATCATTAATGATTGCCGATGCCTCCGGTCGCCACTATTACGATAAAGACCCCTTTATTTAAATAATCAGGCGATGGTCACCTCCGGGCAGAGATAGACGTCCTGGATGGCCTGGAGGATGGCCGCCCCCTCCTTCATCGGGCGCTGGAAGGCCTTGCGTCCGGAGATGAGGCCCATGCCCCCGGCCCGCTTGTTGATAACCGCTGTCCGCACTGCTTCGGCAAGGTCGTTTTCACCCTCCGAGGCACCGCCGGAGTTGATCAAACCCGCCCGGCCCAGGTAACAGTTAATCACCTGGTAACGGGTCAGATCGATGGGATGATCTGTTGCCAGTTCGGAATAGACCCGGGGGTCCGTTTTCCCGAATTTGACCGCCCCATAGCCGCCGTTAATGTCCGGTTGTTTCTGCTTCACGATATCGGCCTGGATGGTCGCTGCCAGGTGATTGGCCTGTCCGGTCAGGTCCGCCGCCGTATGGTAATCCTTCCCGTCCTTGGTGAAGGCGGGATTGCGGAGATAGGCCCAGAGAACCGTCGCCATCCCCAACTCATGAGCCAGGGCGAAGGCCTGGGAGACTTCCCGTATCTGCCGGCTGCTCTCCTCGGAACCGAAATAGATGGTCGCCCCGATGGCGGCGGCTCCCATGTCGAAACACTGCTTCACCCCGGCAAAGAGAAATTCGTCATACTTGGCGGGATAAACAAGCAAGTCGTTGTGGTTTATCTTCACGATGAATGGAATCCGGTGGGCGTACTTTCTCGATACTGCCCCCAGGACGCCGAGGGTCGAGGCGACGGCACTGCATCCCCCTTCGATGGCGAGCTTCACGATGTTTTCCGGATCGAAGTAGATGGGGTTCGGGGCGAAGGAAGCGGCGGCGCTGTGTTCGATCCCCTGATCCACGGGGAGGATGGACAGATAGCCCGTGCCGGCGAGGCGGCCGTGATCGAAGAGAAGCTGCATGTTCCTAAGCACGTTTACCGGCCTGTCCGTGGAAATGAAGACCCTCTCGATGAAGTCCGGACCGGGAAGATGCAGTTGGTCCTTCGGGAAAATACACTGGTGGCCGAGGAGCGGTTCGGCGTCTCTACCCAACAAATTAAGAATCTTCGCGTACATGGTCTATCTCCTCTCTCTATTAAAAACGGTTATATTCTCATAGAATATGAGTGCATATGTTAAGGGGATAAAAGTGGCATGTCAAGGAGGAATATCCCATGGCAGATCATGAAGCAGGGCGGGACAGGGCGCCAAATTGTCTCGCATCACTCAAGGTGCACCCTTAAGGTCAGGTATAGAGATTCCCGTTAAATATTAAAATAATATATTGACAAAAAAGTAATCCCTCTCTATACGGCCCATAGTTTAGCAGTAACAGCGCCTGATCATTTGCATGGCAATATGCAATGCTGTTAATGGTCAATGGGGTTAACACAAAAGAAAGTGGATGTATGAGCGATAAGGTTACCGGAGATCCAGGGGTGTCCCCCAAAAAAACTACCAGCAGGCAATCGAGTAAGAAGAAATATAAAGGTATGGACAGCGATCTTTACCGGATTGCCCTGGAGCACTCGAATGACGGCGTTGTTATCGTTCAAAACGGCAAGTATGCCTATCTGAACCAGAAGCTATTGGACGTGCTGGGAAGGAAACGACAAGATTTGGTCGGCAAATCGGTTGGCGACTTTCTCCATCCCGACGACCGTCAGCGGGTTTTGGCATATCACCGGCAAAGGCAGGCCGGCGAACCGGCTCCTTCGACGTATGAAGCGCGGATTATGGAGAAGACCGGCGCCTGCCTGGACGTATATGTATCGGTCATATCGATCCTGTACGATGGAAAGCCCGCTTTTTTAGCTTATCTTCGCGATACCACCACCTGCAAAAAAGCGGAGGAGGCATTGCGCCTGAGCGAGGAAAAATTTCGCGCCCTTATCCGCGGTTCCGCCGACATCATCGTGGTCGTCGATGAAAAGGCCGTCATTCATTACGAATCACCTTCGACCCAACAACTGCTCGGTTATCCGGCGGATCATTTCCTTGGGAAATCCGCCTTCGCCTTCATCCATGGCGACGACGCCGATATGGTCCGCTCCGTTTTTCAAGCGGTCGTAAGTAGGACCAATCCTCATAAATACCTGGTTTTCCGTTTTGTCAGGGCCGATGGCGCCTGGATCTACCTGGAGGCCAAGGCGAGCAATCTCTTGGATCACGCCCCTGTCAAAGGCATCGTGATTACGGCCAGGGACGTAACTGCGCGCATCACCGCAGAAATGCAATTGCGGGAAAGCGAAAAGAATATCCGGGATCTGGTGGAATTGCTTCCCCAGATTGTCTTTGAAGTAGACCGGCAGGGAAAATTTACCTTCGTCAACCAGCATGGACTGAACCTTTTCGGATATTCCCGCGAGGATTTTGACAAGGGTGTATTTATCATGGAGCTCCTGCTGCCCAAATACCACCCTTATATCTTGGACACCATCGCCGGCATCATCGAAGGTGAAATCCATTATGACGGACAGGAATTTTGGGCTGTCAAGAAAAGCGGCCACGAATTCCCCATCAGCGTTTATGCCGCATCTATAATTCGTGGCGATGCGCCATGCGGTGTTCGTGGCATTGCCGTCGATATCACCGAGCAGAAGCGTATCGAGAAAGAATCGCGGGACTCGGAGATCCTCTACCGGACCATCTTTGAAACCACCGGCACGGCGACCATTATCGTAGAGGAGGATACGACCATATCTCTGGTCAATTCCGAATTCGCCTCCCTCGCCAGGACGTCCAAGGAATACTGGGAGGGAAAGCGCAGTTGGACGGAAATCGTTGCCGAACACGACAAGGCGCGGATGGTTGCGTATCACCATCTGCGGCGGAAGGATCCTGACCGGGCGCCGAGGAATTACACCTTCGATTTTATCGATGGGGAGGGAAACACCCGGAAGGTGTTGCTGACGGTGGCGATGATCCCCGGGACGGGGAAAAGCGTCGCGTCGATAGCCGATATCGAGGAACTGGAACGAAAGGACGCCTCTCTCCGGGAAAGTGAAGCGCGACTCCGTCAGATAATCGACCTGGTTCCCCACCTGATTTTTGCCAAGAACCGGGAGGGCCAATTTATCATGGCCAATCAGGCGACGGCGGACCTTTACGGAACTACCGTGACGGGCCTGATCGGCAGGACGGACGCCGATTTTAATCCTAACGCAGATGAAGTGCGTCATTTCCTCAAGGACGATCTGGAGGTGATGAATTCCGGCGTTTCAAAAGATATCATGGAAGAGCAGATTACCGATGCCGCCGGCCGGGTCCGTTACCTGAACACCATCAAGATCCCCTTTCATCCGCCGTCAACCCAGGATGATGCGATCCTGGGCGTGTCAACGGATATTACTTCCCGAAAACAGGCGGAAGAAGGCCTGAAGAAAAGTGAGGAGAAATACCGGCGGCTGATGGAGGAAGCACCCATCGGATTTTGCCTGGTCGATAGGTTGGGAAATATTCAGTACGTGAATCGGATTATCGAGGAGGAATCGGGATGGTCCCGGGAAGAACTCATTGGCATGAATGCGTTTGCCGTCGGATTATTCGATGAAGATACTAAAGGTTTATTGATGGAAAGGTTGGCGATGCGCTTAGCCGGCGCAGCTCCATTGAATCTTGAAATTCCACTGGTATGTAAAAACGGGCGAAAACTGTTTGTCGAGATCAGAACCACCATCCTTGTGGAAGATGGTCTTCCTTACGGCGCTAAATTGACGATTGTTAACATAACGCAACGGAAAGAGGCTGAAGAAGCCCTGCGGCAAAGTGAAGAACTATATCGAAATGTTCTGGAAAACACGCAGGATGTTTTTTACCGGAGCGATATCAATGGCGCGCTGGTAATGATAAACCCAAGTTTTTTGAGGGTCCTGGGTTATGAAAGCACGGAAGATGTGTTGGGGAAAAATATCGCGCGAGACTTCTATGCCGAACCAGATGACCGCGAAAGGATCGTTGAGGAAATCTTCAGAACCGGGGCCGTAAAAGATTATGAGGTAAGGCTTAAACGCCGTGATGGAAGCATTTTAACGGTATCCACTAACAGCCATCTCTATCGCGATCGCCATGGAGCTGTAGCCGGAGTTGAGGGCTTCTTTCAGGATATTACGGCGCGGAAAAAAGAAGAGGAAGAAAAAAGAAAACTGGAAACGCAGCTTTATCACGCCCAAAAGATGGAAGCCATTGGCGCCCTGGCGGGAGGAGTGGCCCACGATTTCAACAATGTCCTCATGGGAATGCAGGGTTATGTGTCCCTCATGCTTTACGAGCTGCAAGCAGACCATTCCCATTACCAAAAGCTGCAAAGTCTGGAGGACCATATCCGGAGGGGGGCTAACCTCACCCGGCAGTTGCTCGGATTTGCCAAGGGAGAAAAAAACGAATTAATACCGTCAGATATCAAGGAAATCGTTAAAAAAAGCACCGAGTTATTCGGGCAGACCCACCGGGATATCGATATTCTGGCCTCATATGAAGATAACCTCTTCCTCGCCGAGGTTGATTGCGGACAGATCGACCAGGTCCTCCTGAATCTCTATATCAACGCCTGGCAGGCCATGCCGGGGGGCGGGACCATCGACATCAAGGTCGAGAATGTATTTGCCCTTGAAGATCACAGCAGGCATCTTGAGATCAGACCGGGACGCTACATATCCATTGCGGTGACCGATACGGGTATAGGTATGGACGAGAACACCCGCAAAAGGATATTTGAACCTTTTTTCACCACCAAGGCAACCGGAGGCGGGACGGGGCTTGGTCTGGCATCCGCTTACGGCATCATCCGCAATCACGGTGGCCTGATCACCGTTACCAGTCAGATTGGCTGCGGGTCGACCTTCACCGTTCTTTTGCCGGCGTCGACGCATATGCAACCCAAGCCGGAAATCCAGGAAGAAGCAGCGACGGTCGGGACCGGCACTATTCTGCTGGTGGACGATGAGATATCCATTGCGGAAACAACGTCGATGATGCTGGAAAACATGGGTTATCGCGTTTATATGGTCGGAAACGGTCACGACGCCGTCCAAATCTACCGGCAGCGACACGAAGAAATCGACCTGGTCCTGCTGGACCTGATTCTTCCAGGCCTGAGCGGCGCAAAGACGTTCGCTGCTTTACGGGAAATCAATCCCCAGGTCAGGGTCCTGCTATGCAGCGGCTACTGCCTGGCCGGAGAAGCGGATGAGGTAATGAAAAGCGGTTGCCACGGTTTTATACAGAAACCTTTCCGGATCAACCATCTTTGCCGGGAAATTGAAGGCATCATCGGCGCATGATTTGCCCTCAACACGCAATTGCGGCATCATAAAGATCTTCCAGCGATTATTACTGAACTCGTACGTCATTATTTGCTTCATCTTTTTGGCATTATCGTTTAAGGATAAAGGAGTAAATTCGAGAGGGGCGTAAAAGGGTTATGATTGAATTCTTTAAGATGAGCGGCAGCGGCAATGATTTTATCCTCATCGACAACCGGCAGCGCCAGGTGGAGGCGGCCATAGGTCCAATGGCCGCAGAAGATTTTGTCCGGGCGGTATGCGAACCGAAGGTGTCGGCAGGGGCGGACGGTCTGATCCTGATTCAGGAATCGGAGCGGGCGGATTTCTGCTGGCGCTTCTTCAACGCCGATGGCTCGGAAGTGGAGATGTGCGGCAACGGCGGCCGTTGCGCCGCCCGCTTTGCCTATCTCAAGGGCATTGCCGGGGAGAAGTTGTCTTTCGAAACCGTCGCCGGGATCATTGACGCCGAAGTGAAGGGAGATACAGTCAAGCTCCGGCTGACCGACCCTTTCGACCTGCGGACCGACGATACCATCCGCATCGACGGACGGGACTATGGCGTCAACAGCATCAACACCGGCGTTCCCCACGTCGTCTTTTATGTGGAGGACCTGGATGCCTTTGATGTGTTTTATATCGGCAGGAACATCCGCTACCACGATCGCTACCAGCCCCGGGGGACCAATGCGAACTTTGTCAAATCCCTGGACAGGCGGAACATGATCGTGCGGACCTATGAGCGGGGCGTGGAAGACGAGACCCTGGCCTGCGGCACCGGTTCCGTGGCGTCAGTGCTCGTTTCCGCAGCGAAAGGGCTCGTGGACTCCCCCGTCGCTGTCCAGGTGAAAAGCGGAGAAAAATTGAATATCTATTTTGAAAAGACGGCGACGGGATTTGAAAAAATTTACCTTGAGGGGAAAGCGAAAGTCGTCTATGAGGGGCGTCTTTGGGACGAAGCCTACAACAAATAAAAGGAGAGATACTGTGCAAATTGCCGACCGTTTGACGAAAATACCCCCCTACCTGTTTATGGAGCTGAGAAAGAAGATCGCCAAGGCGAGGGCCGAAGGCGTCGATGTGATCAGCCTGGCCATTGGCGATCCGGTGGAGGAAACGCCGAAAGGGATTATTGACGAGCTATGCCGTACGGCATACGATCCGGCCAACCACCGTTATCCGACGGATGAGGAAAAGGGGATGTTCGCCTTTCGCCAGGAGGTGGCCCGGTGGTACCGGGACCGTTACGGCGTCACCCTGGAACCGGCCAGTGAGATCCTGGGGCTCATCGGGTCAAAGGAGGGCTGCCATCATTTTGTCTTAGCCCGCATCAATCCCGGAGATATTGTCCTTATGACCGATCCCGGCTACCCGGCCTACCGGTCCAGCATCCTCATGGGGGGAGGAGAGCCCTACAATGTTCCCATCCTCGCCAAAAACGACTATCTTCCCGTTTTAGCGGACATTCCGACGGATATCGTCAAAAAGGCCCGGGGCATGTTTCTCAATTATCCCAACAATCCCACGGGGGCCTGCGCCACCAGGAAATTCCTCAATGACCTGGTCGCCTTTGCCAAGGAGAACGATATCGCCGTCTGTTATGACAATCCCTACAGCGAAATCCTCTTTGCCGGGCAGGAACGCATCAGTTTCCTTATGGCCGATGGGGCCAAGGACGTCGGTGTTGAGCTGAATTCCCTCTCCAAACCCTTTAACATGTGCGGCTGGCGTCTGGGGATGGCCTGCGGAAACGCCGACCTGATTGCCGCCATCAGCAAGGTAAAGGAAAACACCGATTCGGGCATCTTCAATCCCATCCAGTATGCCGGTATTCGTGCCCTGAAGGAAGAGGCCTCCTTCATCGATCACATGATCGATGTATACGGCAAGCGCCGGGAACTGGTATTGGCAACTCTCAAGAAGATCGGCATCTTTTTTACACCCCCCAAGGGAACCTTCTACCTCTGGGTGCCCGTGCCGGAAGGGATGACCTCGCTGGAATTCACGAATCGCCTGTTTGACAAGACGGCCATCGTCGTGGCAGCGGGAACTGCTTACGGCAAATACGGGGAAGGCTACGTCCGGATTTCCCTCACCGTGCCCGACGACCGCCTGGCCGTAGCCATGGCCCGGATCGAAAAGGAATTTGCCTGTTAGCTGACAATGAGTACTCACTACCGATGGATCAGATGAAAAATGATGTGAATGACCCATCCCCACCCTAACCCTCCCCTTGAAGGGGAGGGGAATCATCTCTCGACTTACCATGCAAAGGGAGAAGTAATCCTGAAACCTGCACTGGAAGGGGAGATGAGTTTTAAATGAATAATTATTTTCAGAATATGAGATTGATTTTTAGGCTGAATTCTTTCTTTTTTATCTGGTTGTCGCTAGTAGTGATCTCCCCTCCGGGGACGGCGGCATGGTGCGCCGACAGTCCCCCCACGGTAAAACTTGCCGCAGGTATTGTGCAAGGAACCCAGGAGCATGGTGTTGCCGTTTTCCGCGGCATCCCCTATGCGGCGCCGCCGGTGGGCAATCTTCGCTGGCAGCCGCCCCAGCCGGTTCAGTCCTGGCAAGGGGTCCGGAGCGCCGCATCCTTCGGTCCTGCGTGCCCGCAACCGGAGGTGTCCGAGCTGGAAGGCGGGGGCGATCTGGGAAAGCTTGCCGAAGATTGCCTCTACCTCAACATCTGGAAGCCCGTAAATCCTCCGGCGAAGAAATTGCCCGTCCTGGTGTGGATTCATGGCGGCGGCTTCCTGGTGGGCGCCGGTTCGGGACCGGAATATCCGGGAGACAAGCTTGCCCGCAAGGGCGTCCTCGTCGTATCCCTGAACTATCGCCTGGGGCCCCTGGGTTTCCTCGTCCATGAAGACCTCGAAAAGGAGTCCCCCGCCGGCGTTTCCGGCAATTACGGCCTCCTTGACCAAATTGCCGCCCTCCAATGGATCAGGAATAACATCGGCGCCTTCGGCGGCGATCCCGACCGGATCACCCTTTTCGGGGAATCGGCCGGCGCCGCGTCCATAAGCCTCCTGATGCTCTCCCCCCCGGCCCGGGGACTTTTCCACCGCGCCATCATGCAGAGCGCCACGGCAACCACCCTGCCTTACATAATGCCGTTGGCCAACGGTTCTTATGACCAGGCGCGGGAGACGGGACGGAAGCTGGCCGCCGGCCTGGGATGTGAAAAAGGCAGGGACGCCCTGGCGGCTATGCGCGCCAAGACGCCTGAGGAGATCATGGCGGCCGCCCGCTCGCCCCTCGACGATATCGCCTTCAGCAACGAAGGGCTTTTATTCGCCCCTGTCTATGACGGCCGGCTGATTCCCGGGCGTCCGGAAATACTCCTTGCCCAGGGAACGCAGCCGCAAATGCCGGTCATCATCGGGACAAACAAGGACGAGGCCACCCTCTTCACCGGCGATCTATCCTATAAAACATATAAAGGCTGGATTTCAAAACACTTCGGATCCAATGAAAAAGAGATCGAAAAAATTTATCCTCTCGGAGACGAGACCGATTTTCTCTCCGCCGCCAACCGTTTTCTGACCGCTTTATGGTTTACCGAGCCGGCCCGTTTTCTTGCCCGCGTTATGACGGCAAAAGGGGCGCCGGTCTACCGTTACCAATTCACCCGGGTGCCGGAAAGTTTCTGGATGGCGGGGAAGGGGGCCTATCACGGTGTGGAAATACCCTATGTCTTCGGCAACGTCGCCAGGGATGACCCGTCGGAAACGGATAAAATGCTGTCGGAAACCATTACGGCCTACTGGATCCGTTTCGCCGCTCAAGGGAATCCCAACACCGCCGGATTGACTGCGTGGCCCGCTTATGATCGCGCTTCCGAGCCCTATCTCGAACTGGGCGAGAGCATCTCCGTCAAATCAGGACTGGATCGACAGGCCTGCGACCTCATCGAGAAGATCCGCTAACCTCGACGGCTTCTGGAATACTCGTTAGTAGCTGAGTTTAGATTATTCAAATTCCTGGATGATGTCTAAAATATCGTCATCCGCCACCCGGTGAGGATAGGTGCAATAGGGGGCCAGTTCCCGGAAAAAGGCATCGGCATCCAGGGCCTTCTCCGGAGCAGCCACGCCTTTAACCTTGACCATGCCCCGGGCGAACTGGTGGATGCCGATGGCCAGGGGAATCCCTGTTGATTTCGCCATACCGGGGGGGTTGGCCTTGATCGTTGCCGCCACGGTCGCCGGGCGGCCGTTTATCTCTCCCTTGGCGATCACAAAGAACAGGGGCAGACTGGGATGATCAAAGAGACCCGAAATTACCTCCAGGATATGATCGAGCAAGGAAGCGTTCTTCGCCTCATCCACCAACTGGTGTCCCGCCGCTTCCAGGGTCAGGCGACCGGCATCGATCTTGCCGGCCAATTTCTTGAAATAATCGGCGGTCATTGAAGGCATGACCATATAGCACGATGACTTTTTAATCTCCGGATAGGACCAGGAAAAGGCCACCGGTTCCGGGTGCCCCACCGTCCAGACCGTCCGATCGCCTAACCCCGGGTAATGGAGTTCCACTGCTCTGAGGGGTTTCACCGCCTGCAGCTTGCCGTCCCGGCACTCGAGGATCGTGCCCGAGCATTGCTGCATCCAGTGGACAATGGCCGCCGAATAGGCGATCGCTTCGGGGGCGTCGGTCTCTTTCTTTTCAATGTTCCAGGCGGCATGCAATTCGTCTACCCGCTGAAACATGCCGTATACCTTGGCCGCCAGCATATTCGTGATCCCGGGGGTGGCGCCGACGCCAACTACCGCTGTGATTCCCGCTGCTTCCGCCTTTTTGCCCATCTTCAGCATGTCGAGGGTCGGTTCCGGATCGTCGCAGATGTCAAAATAGTTGATCCCCGCCCGAATGGCGCAGGAAAGGATAGGAACGGCGAACCGGAAAAAAGGCCCTACGCAATTGGCGACGACATCGTGTCCCCTCATCAACTGTGTCAGGCCTTCGGCATCTTCAACGCTGACGGAACAGGCCGTCGCTTTTCCCCGGCATGTCCCCGCCACCCGCTGTGCCGCAGCCAAGTTAAGATCGGCAATGGTAAGCTTCCCGATTTCATCAAAGCCGGCCAGCGTCTCCGCCGCCAAGGCCCCCATGCCGCCCGCGCCCAGACATAAGATGTTCATAAGCCCTCCTTGCTTTATTGAGTTTCATCTCCCATAAGGTTTCCCAGGCCACTCGAAGAGCTTCTTCAACCGCTCCCAGAACTCTCCGCCCAGGACGAAAAGGCTAATGATAAAGATCACGTCGCCTGCCAGCATCGCAGCGACGAGATAATGAAGATCACGTCCCGTCGGGTGACCGAAAAAGAGTACGCCCTCTGCGACCGGATAGGGGAGAAAGCTCAGGAAAAAAAGGGTTACCCCGATGGCATGCTGTGTCTTTCCGACAGGTTTAGGGGGAGCAACGGGCTTCTTTCTAACGAAAAAGCCTTTGATTCTTGTCTTGAGCGCCTCCACAAATGGTTTGCCCAGCAGGGCGACGGCGGAGATACAGGCAATCTCGCCGGAGCCGATATAGATCAGGGCCGCAGATGCCTTTTCGGAAGCGGTGAGGGGAAGGAGAAATAGTAATTCCACCGTGCAAAGGGGGAGGAAAGAATAGATGAAGAGCGATACGCCAAGATAATATTTCCAGCTTTTTTCATGATTCATGGATCAAATTTCTTGGACCATAAGTCATTCAACTCATGCCGACGCCATTTGCAGGGCGTTGATAAGGGATCCCACACAGGGAAGATATAAATAGAATGTCCTATTGTGTCAATGCAAAAATCTAGGTTTTCCAGCCAAAATACAAAGGTCCTAATTCTTGCCACAACAGGAATGGATAGGACCGGTTGTTTCATTGCGGCCCGAGAATTTCTTGCCAGCCTATGCATGAATGCCGGAGAAACTACCCTTGCATTAAAAGGCTATCTTTTCGGGAGCCAAGCAAGTATAGTCATCCGAGGAGATAAAATCATGATAAAGCCCACCACCAAGAAAGTAAAAGAACAACCAACAGAAATCACTATTGATCGAAGCGAAGTCAAGATCATCAGACATCTGCCCACCTGCCCCAAGTGTAAACTGACGGACGACATATTTTTCTTCGATGTAACTTCGGAAATATTCGAATGCCTCCGTTGTAATCTGAGGTTTCGTTTCACCCACTAACGAATATAACAACCACCAGAAATTTATTGGTTGACAATCCCGCGCCTTTCCATTATGAACCTCCCGGTTCCAGGGAGGTTTTTTTTGGCAATTATTGAACAACTCAAGAAGAAATCCATAAAAAACAGTGGCATCGAGGCTGGTGACGCTTGGCGGCTCTGTGAAGAGGGGAGCATGAATCCCTTCGGCCTCATGGCGGCTGCCGCAGAGATTCGCGATCACTTCCAGGGGAAAACAATCTCTTTTTGTGGAATCGTCAACGCCAAGTCCGGGAGGTGTTCGGAAGACTGCGCCTTCTGCGCCCAGTCCGCTCACTATAAAACGGATATTCAGGCGTACCCCCTAAAAAAGGCTGGTGAGATCATTGCGGCAGCGCAACAGGCCAGGACGGCGGGGGCGGAAATGTTCGGTGTTGTCGCCAGCGGCAAGGGAGTCAAATCTAAAAAGGAATGGGCGGAAATATTCAAGGCCATTGAAGGCATCCGCAGCTTGGGTGTCATGCCCTGCGCCTCCCTGGGCATGATTACCGGGGAAGAGGCCAGGGCATTGAAAGACGCCGGCCTTTTCCGCTATCACCACAATCTCGAAACTTCCCGTAGTTATTTCCGGAATATCTGCACAACCCATGAATACGACGAAGACGTGGAGACGGTACGCACCGCTATCGATACCGGGCTTTCCGTATGTTCCGGGGGCCTGATCGGGCTGGGGGAAGGGATGAGCCACCGGATCGAACTGGCCCTCACCCTGCGGGAATTGGGTGTCGACTCCGTTCCGATCAATATCCTCACCCCAATCAAGGGAACCCCCCTGGGCGGACGGCCGCCGCTGCCGCCCCTGGAGATTCTTATCACGATTGCCGTCTTCCGTTTTCTCCTCCCGGATCGGGACATCAGGCTCTGTGGCGGTAAAGAAAAATCGCTGCGCCAGTTGCTGCCCCTGGCCGTGGTTGCCGGTTGTAACGCCCTCATGACCGGCCATTACCTGACCACGGTGGGAAGAGACCCGGAACTCGATATGGAAATGATCAGGGATCTGGGGTTTGTGCCGACCCGGGAACCGCTGCATGTCTGTAAGTGTGCGACTGCTTGCCATATAGAGGATGGAGAAGGGGAAATTGGAAAGAGCACCTGTTCCTAAGACAGCCGCGCTGCTCCTGAACCGGTTGAGACTGGCCCAGGGTAATTGGATTTCCGGCGAGGCCCTGAGCCGTCAGCTCCAGGTGAGCCGCACCGCCATCTGGAAACATATCAGAACCATGAAAGCGGAGGGTTATTGCATTGATTCCTCGACGCGGAAGGGGTATCTTCTCCGCGAGATCCCCGACCTGCTCCGGCCTCGGGAACTTCGGGAAGGATTGAAAACCCTCTGCATCGGCCAAGGGGAAATCCGGTATTTCGACCAGACGGACTCCACAAACCTGCGGGCCAAGGCCATGGCGGCCGCTGGCGCTCCCGAGGGAACCCTGGTAATTGCCGAAGAGCAGACCCAAGGTCGGGGACGGCGGGGGCGAAACTGGTTTTCACCATCCGGCGCCGGCATCTATATGTCCCTGATTATCCGGCCCGCCATCCTGCCCCAGGAAGCGCCCCGCTTTGCCCTCCTGACCGCTACGGCTGTCGCCGAGGCTATCCGGGATACCACGATGGTGGAGACAAGGATCAAGTGGCCAAATGATATCCTTGTCGGCGGCAAAAAGCTGGGGGGAATCCTGACCGAGATAAGCACGGACATGGATAAGGTTGAGTACATGATCATTGGTCTGGGTATCAATGTCAACCTTGACCGGGAGGCGTTTCCCCCTGACCTACGGGAATTGGGAACGAGCATCCGGATGGAGCTGGGCCGCTCCTTGCCCAGAATTCCTCTGGCGATGTGTATTCTCGAGAGGTTTGAAGAGACATACGAGGAATATCAGCGGCACGGGTTTGCCTCGATTCGCAAGCGTTGGCAAGCCTTTACGGATATGATCGGACGGACGGTGGCGGTGGATGCCATGGGACGCCGCTTTACCGGGGAAGTGATGGATTTTGACGAAGAGGGATACCTCGTGGTCCGGGAGCATAACGGGGCCCCGGTGCGCATCTTCTCCGGCGATGTGAGCTTCATTTGACGGCTTTGCAAAAAGCCCGGATGCAGCGTTGCGCTGCAGCCTTCGTCACTGCGGCGTACGCAAAAGTACGCCTCATGACTCATGCTTTACGCGCCTTGCCTGCGGATCTTTTTACGAAGCCGTCGATTATGGTCAATTTATGATCTTTTTACGGGTTCATCAATAAATCAAGGGAGATGGGGATATTGGGGAAAGATAAAGAGACTTCGCTGCGGGGGATGGCCTATGCCTCCATGTTCGGGGCCTTAACGGCGGCGGGGGCCTATATCATGATTCCCTTGCCCCCGGTGCCCATTACGATGCAGACCTTCTTCGTGTCCCTGGCCGGCGCCCTGCTGGGGGGATACCTGGGGGCGATGAGCCAGGTGGTCTATATCCTCCTCGGGGTAATCGGCCTCCCCGTTTTTGCGGGCGGCAAGGCCGGGGCGGGCGTCCTTTTGGGACCGACGGGGGGGTACCTCATCGGTTTCGTCGTCGGGGCCTATGTCATCGGCTGGATGGCTTCCCTCAAAAAGCGCCCCGGTTTTGTGTGGCTGCTTCTGGCGATGCTGGTCGGCCATATCTTCATTTACGCCCTCGGCATTGCCCAGTTGATGGTCGTGGCGAAACTGAATCTTGTCAAGGCAATCGCCGTAGGACTGACGCCTACCGTTCCCGGAGGCATCCTGAAAATCGTCGTGGCGGCGCTGATCTGCCTCAAGGTCCGGGATCATATGAAGCTATGATAATCAAGAAGGTTATTTTCCATGATCACATTTAAAGACGTCACCTATCAATACAGCGAAACGACCCCACCCGTTCTGGAAGGCTTGGACCTACAGATACCGGATGGCCAGTATGTAGCCATGATCGGTCCCAACGGCTGCGGCAAGACCACCCTGATCAAACATCTCAATGCCCTTTTGATTCCTTCCCGGGGTGAGGTCCGGATCGATGGCCTGAATACGCGGGAGACCTCCTGCCACCGGGATATCCGCTGTCACGTCGGGATGGTATTTCAGAATCCCGACCACCAGATCGTGGGGATGTCGGTGGAGGAGGATGTCGCTTTCGGCTTGGAGAACCTGGCCGTGCCGTCACAAGAGATTCTCCCCCTAGTCCGGGAGGCCCTGTCACGGGTCGGGATGGCGGGCTTCGAAAAACGGACCCCCTTTACCCTCTCCGGCGGGGAAAAAAGACTTGCCTCGATTGCGGGCGTCCTGATCATGAATCCCCGGTATCTGGTTTTGGACGAGCCCACGGCCTACCTCGATCCGGCGGGAAGGCGGCGGATTCTCGGGATGATCCGGCAGCTTCACCGGGAAGGGATGGGCATTATCCATGTTACCCACGACATCGGCGAGGTTGCCGACGCCGACCGGATAATCGTGATGGAACGGGGAGGAATCATTATGGATGGCTCTCCCTCCGAGGTTTGCGCCTTCCTCATGTCCCGGGACAATCCGGGGCTGGAGGCGCCGGCCATGGCCTCATTGCTGGCGAAGCTCAAGGAGTCGGGATGGGACCTGCCGACGAATATCATTTCCATGGAAGCAGCCTACAATGAAATACATTCCTGCATGACCCGACTGGCAAAGGTTCAATAAATGCAGAATCTCAACTTTGGTCAGTTTAATTCCGCTTTTTCCCCCCTGCGCCATGTCGATCCCCGGGTGAAGATCCTTACGGTGGTTGTCCTCAGCATCCTGATCTTTCAGGCAACCCCCGGCGTGATCGTTATGATCAGCCTGTTTATGGGGCTGGTAATCTTGATTTCCCGGGTGAGCATGCAAGAGCTCGGCAGGGCTCTGAAGCCGATTGCCGTGTTCGCCGTCCTCCTCTTCCTGCTCCATCTTTTCTTCACTGAGGGCCGGGATATATTTGTCATACCCCTGCTGCCGGTGCGCATTACCTACGAAGGCCTTGAAAACGGTTTTCTCGTCGTCTGGCAGTTTGCGGCCCTGGTCACCGCCGGGGCCCTGCTGACCATGACCACCCCGCCCTCGACGCTGGTGGCGGCTTTGGAAAAGCTACTTAAACCACTGAAAATAGTGCGGGTCCCCACCCAGGACCTGGCCGTCATGGTTTCCATGGCCCTCCGTTTTGTCCCGACTTTCTCGGAAGAATACAACCGGATGAAAACAGCGCGCCTTGCCCGGGGGGGCGACCTAAAGGGAAAAGGTTTAATCCGTAAGGTGAAGACGGCCATTTCCATAGTTGTCCCCCTTATCCTCAGCGCTTTCCGCAGGGCCGATGATCTGGCCGCGGCCATGGAGGCACGGGGTTACGCCCGGGGACCGAGAACCACCCTCAAAGAACTTCGCTTGACCGGAATGGATTTCGCCGTCCTGGCGCTGATGGTCTCTTTTGCCGGCCTGACCATAGTGATAAGATTCATTGATTTCTGAACAAGCGTCAAGAAAACGGAATAAAACATAATCCCGCTACCAAGGGGGAAAATGGCGTAAGCGACCGACGATTAACGATCTGCACGGAGAAAGGGGCAAAAAGATGACGATTAGTGTTCCCGGCCCCTGGGCTGGTGACACTCCCATATATGAAACCGGCAGCATGAAAGATCTTTCCCCGGAGAAGCGAAATGAGATTTTCAAGACCTTTATTGCGACGCAGCCCATCCCGTGCGTCATCAGGCCCGACGAGGTCGCTTATCTTGTCCTCTTTCTTGCTTCCGATGAATCGGCCATGATCACCGGCGCCATTTATCCGATTGACGGCGGCGTGACGGCCCAATGAGCGGAAAGGAAACAGGGAATATCTTTTCTTTTGGAAAGAGATCTTTTGGTAATTTTTACATGCATACACCCTTTCAATTAGTTATCAGCAAAATGTTCTTGACTTCTCAAGTCATTAAGAACATAAAATTAAGCGTTTGAATAAGGCATTGTCAATGGGCTAACAACCAATTTGAACCCTTTTTTTGAAGGTTGATGCCGTGGAGAGATCATGCAAACCCTGTTTCTGAAAAGAGGCGGGGTATTTTGTTTTAATCATTCTTTCTAATGTGTTACCTTGTGAATACTACAATATGATTCCCTTTCGTCCATCATATCCATGGTATCTCTTTGCACTGATTGTCACGACCGTGCTCGCCATTGCCGTCAGTATCTATTGCCTTAATGCCGGCCGGTTCATCGTTTTTCAGAATCTCTTTTATTTTCCCATTATTATTGCATGTGTTTATTATCTTAGAAAGGGGTTTGTGTTTTCCGTGCTGTTGGCGTTTTTTTATCTTCTTCTTATTTTCGCCTATACGTCAAATTCCACGATCATCTACAACGCCTTCATCAGGGTGGCAATCTTTATTATGGTTGCGGTGGTCGTATTATTCCTGTCCCAAAAACAGAAACGGGCAGAGGAGGGGGAAAATCGCGTCCAATCCTGGCAGGAAGGGATAAACCGGATCCTTGGTCTGGTTCTTGAGGCTGTCCCGTTTGACGAGAAGCTGAAGTACATTACCGATGGCGTCGTTGAGATTTTCGGCGCAGATTTCTGCCGGATCTGGATTATCGAGAAAGGAGACCTGTGCAGCGCCGGCTGCATGCATGCCGAAGCTATAGAAGGGCCGCATGTCTGCCGGGATCGCGACAAGTGCCTGTACCTGAAAGCCAGTTCGGGCAGATACACCCATATCGACGGGAAAATCCACCGGCGCGTCCCGTTTGGCGCTTACAAGATCGGACGCATCGCCTCCGGGGAAGAGATAAGATTTCTTACCAACGATGTCCAGCGCGATCCACGCGTCCATGATCATGAATGGGCAAAAAGCCTTGGACTGGAGGCGTTTGCCGGGTACCGGCTGCGACCGACTGATGGCGAAACCCTCGGGGTGCTGGCCCTCTTTGCGAAGTTCGAGATCTCCCCGGAAATGGATACGGCTCTTGAGGGGCTGAGCCGGGCCATATCTCTGGTCATCCAGAAGGATATCGTGGAGCGGGCGCTGACAGAGAGCAAGGAGGCGCTCATTCGCATCCAAAAGGCCGTCGAAAGCTCCGGTGACGCCATTGGCATGGCAAATGCTCAGGGGAGCCATTTCTACCAGAACAGGGCCTTTCTTGACTTGTTTGAATATTCGGTCGCAGAGCTCAACAAACCGTTAGCACCCGTCGTTGTGTATGCAGATCCTGAAGTGGGACGCGAGGTCTTCGCGAACATTATGCAGGGCAACCCCTGGGTTGGCGAGACCATCATGGTAGCCAAGAGTGGGCGGCGATTCCCGGTTTTTTTGCGGGCAGACGCGATCAAGGATGAAAATGGCAACATTATCGGCTTGATTGGAATTCACACAGAAATCACCGAAAGAAAGTTAGCTGAAGAGAAATTGAATAACCAGATGAGTTTTATCTCCGCGCTTCTCGATACCATTCCCAGTCCGATATTCTACAAGGATACGGCGGGGAAATATTTGGGCTGTAATCGCGCTTATGTGGAGATTATGGGCAAGTCCAGAGAAGAGGTTGTAGGTAAAGACGTCTACAATCTATATCCTCCTGAAATAGCCGATTTATATGTTAAGAAAGATCGGGAACTGTATGAACACCCGGGCAACCAAATCTATGATGGGAAGTTTAGCGCCGCAGATGGTACCGTCAGGGACGTGATCATCAGTAAGGCTACGTACACCGATACGAGTAAGAATATCGCCGGCGTGGTGGGGATATTCATCGACATCACCGATCGCAAACACGCGGCAGAGGCGCTTGAAGAAGAACGCAGGCGACTCCAACAGTCACTGGATGAGGTCAGGACATTGCGTGGGATCGTGCCTATCTGTGCAAACTGTAAGAAAATCCGTGATGACAAGGGTTACTGGAATCAGGTGGAGAAGTATGTTAGCGAGCACACCGATGCCGAGTTCAGCCATGGGATTTGTCCTGATTGTGCGAAAAAGCTTTATCCTGATATTTACGAAGAGCAAAAGATACGGGATATGGAAAGATTAGTAATTCTCCTTGTTGATGACGAAGAGGAATTCCGCAGGATGTTCATCCGGCAAATTAAGCGAATCCTTAAAGATCACGAGTTTGAATTTATTGAAGCAAGTGATGGAGAAGAGGCTTTGGAGTTGCTTAAGGGGGGGGCGAAGCCTTCGATTATCATTCTTGATTCTGCTATGCCCAAGATTAATGGAGTGGAATTGCTAAGGAGAATAGACAGTGATCATAATGGCTTGTACGATGTTCCTCGTATAATGATAAGTGGTTATAGCCAGAAGGAATTAATAAGTGAAGCTCAAAGATTAAGATGCGTTTTCTTTGAAAAGAGCACGGACAATACCTTTTATCAACAGATTTGCCAGCATATGACAAATAAGCTTGTTTTTCTTGCTCATAAAAATGGGGGACGGGGGTGACCTCATGAAAAATGATGAGAAGACAAAAGAACAGCTCGTTCATGAACTGGCGGAATTGCGCTTTCAAAACGCCACTCTTAAAAAATCAATAACCGGGACTGCATCTGCTGAGCTTGCGGCCGAGGAGTCCCGCCACTATGCCGAAAGCATTGTGGAAACTGTTCGAGAGCCCCTTTTGATCCTGGATGCGGATCTGAAGATCATCTCGGCGAACCGCAACTTTTACAGAACCTTTAAAGTAACTCCCGGTGAGACGCTCGGATGTTTTATCTATGACCTTGGCAACAGACAATGGGATATCCCCAAACTTCGGAAGCTCCTTGAAGAAGTCCTTCCTGAAAAAGAAGCGTTCGACGACTTCGAGGTTGACCATAACTTCCCGGACATCGGTCATAAAAACATGCTCCTCAATGCCCGCCAAATATATCGGAAAGATATTGGCACACAGATGGTCCTTCTCGCCATTGAGGACATTACCGAGCAAAAGCGACTGGAAGACTTATTAAAGGAGTCCGAAGGGCGCTACAGAAGTGTTTTTGAGACGGCAAGCGACGGGATCGTGCTGTTCGAAAAATGCGAGGGGAAGATAACCCATGCTAATCAAGCGATCGAGAAGATGTTAGGCTATTCCTTAGCGGAGTCCGTTGGGGAAAAGCTTCAGGATATCGGCATAGTTGATATAGATGATTTCCAAACGATCATGCAAATCTTGAACGAGATCGGTATTACTCATTACACCGATGTTCCGATTAAAACAAAGTCCGGGCAGTATATCGATACGGATATATATCTTGCTGACAGGGCAAGGTTGGTACAATGTAATATTCGTGATATAGGCCAGCGTAAGCAGGCGAAGCGATTACTGGTAGAGAACGAAGCCCGTCTGCGCACCCTGGTGCAAACCATCCCCGACCTGATCTGGCTGAAAGACGCGGACGGCGTCTATCTGACCTGCAACACGAGGTTCGAGTGTTTTTTGGGGGCCAAGGAAGCTGACATTGTCGGCAAGACCGACTACGACTTTGTAGATAAAGAACTGGCGAACTTCTTCCGCGAGCACGACCGCAAGACTATGGCAACGGGAAAACCCAGCGCCAACGAGGAATGGCTTACCTTCGCCGATGATGGTTACCGGAGACTATTTGATACCATCAAGACCCCGATGTATGATGCCGAGGGCAAACTCATCGGAGTGCTGGGAATCGCCCGCGACATCACAGAACGTAAACGGGCGGAGGAAGCGTTGCATGCGGCAAATGCTTATAACCGGAGCCTGATTGAAGCCAGTCTGGATCCGATGGTGACAATAGGAGCGGATGGCAGGATTACGGACGCAAATGCAGCGACGGAAGCGGTGACAGGGTATGCCCGTACAGAACTCATCGGTACGGAATTTTCCAACTATTTCACTAACCCCGAGCAAGCCCGAACCGGATATCAAGGTGTGTTTCAAGCAGGTTCCGTGCGTGACTATTCATTGGACCTTCGCCACCGAGACGGACATGTGACGCCGGTGTTGTATAACGCCTCCATGTATCGGGATGAAAAGGGACAGGTCGTTGGAGTCTTTGCAGCGGCACGCGACATCACCGAACAGAAGCGGTCGGAGGAGGCACTGCGGGAGAGCGGGACACTTTTCAGGAAACTGTTTGAAGACCACATAGCGGTCAAACTGATCCTCGATCCGGATACCGGAGATATCATCGATGCCAACGAAGCAGCGGCAGTTTTCTACGGATGGTCGCGTGAACAACTCAAGCAGATGAAAATTCAGGAGATCAATACCTTGTCGCCTGAAGAGGTAAAAAAAGAGATGGAGATGGCCAAAGCCCCAAAAAAGATCCATTTCGAATTCCGCCACCGGCGGGCCGATGGTTCCGTTCGGGATGTGGATGTGCTCAGCAGTAAAATCCGTGCAAATAACAGGGATCTCCTCCATTCCATTGTTTACGACATTACCGACCGCAAGCGGGCGGAAGATGAAATCCGCCATTTAAACGCCGAACTTGAACAGCGCGTGATCAACCGCACCGTCCAGTTGGAAATTGCCAACAAGGAATTGGAGGCTTTTACATACTCCGTCTCCCACGACCTCAAGGCGCCGCTCAGGACTGCAGACGGTTATATCAGGATTCTCATTGAGGACCATGCCGCCCGTTTGGATGACGAAGGGAGGCGGATCTGCGGGGTTGTCAGCAACAGCGCCCAGAAGATGGACCAGCTGATCGACGCCATGCTGGTCTTGTCCCGAATGGGCCGGGTAGAGATGAATCTTTTGCCCATAGACATGACGACGCTGGCAAATGAAGTGTTTTTTGAATTGACCACCCCCGAAGATAGGGAGCGGATCGACTTCCATATCACTCCCCTGTCCCAGGCCATAGGAGACCCGCAGCTCCTCCGCCAGGTATGGACGAATCTGCTTGGCAACGCCGTCAAGTTTTCAGCACGGAAGGAACGGGCTGTTATCGAGGTGGGTTGCCTATCGGAAGGAAGCGGACACCTGTCAGCAGGCGGCCATGAGGAGGTCGTTTCGATGGAACACCTGCCATCCCCAATCCCCATCCCAGACTCCGCAAGGGTGTACTTTGTACGTGACAACGGCGCCGGTTTCGACATGGCTTACGTGGAAAAGCTCTTCGGCGTTTTCCAACGCCTCCATA
>Ga0265297_10000515_pt1 | contig 111911 bp, 98 predicted proteins | sample Munlanlwell13791_FD_192502 | JGI IMG/M metagenome (GOLD analysis project Ga0265297, IMG submission 192502) | Leachate microbial communities from a municipal landfill in Southern Ontario, Canada - Leachate well 137-91 | ecosystem: Engineered > Solid waste > Landfill > Unclassified | place...
TGGCTATACGGGTGGGGAACGCAATAGTATCTTCGGCAATAAAGTACAACCCGGAATCTCCTGCGCCAAGGTTTGAGGGTTCAGAGGCAGAATGGACGGTCATGGATGAGGAACTAAGGCTTTCGTAAGTTGCCGAGGCTACTGCCTCTATCGAGGTATATTTAGAAACGGCGGCAGAGGTTGCGGCCCCGTAAGCACTGTAGGCCTGCACCTTTCTTGCATACTGAGTATTAGCCGACAGGCCGCTTTCCGAAGTAGAAGTAGCTCCCGCAACCGCCAGCCTTTTTACGGCATTACTGCCGTCCAATATCCTGAAACCGCTTTCATTGTCCGAAGCATCTACCCAACTGTAGTTGAACTGTGAAGTCGAGGCAGGAGCAACACTAAAGCTCTCTGGAGTGCTTGGCGGCCCGTCATCAGTTGTAAATGGGACTATAGAAGACGCGGCGCCTGTCCCGTTGGCCGTTGAAACCGCCTTTACCGACCAGTAGTAATTCCGCAGCGGCAGCAGCCCTGTCTTATCCAGAACGGTTTCGGTAGTGGAGGTTACGCCAAGGTTGGTGCCTGCCGCATTAGTTCCAAAACTGACCTCATATCTGTTGGCGCCCGCGGATGAGCTCCAGGAAAGCCTCGCGGAACCGGCGGTAATGCTTGAGGAAGTTGGACTTGACGGCGCTGCCGGAGGAGTTGTATCCGAACCTGCCGACGACAGTTCGGTTTCGGTCCCGTCAGCGTTCCTTGCTTTTGCCTTAAAGCTGTAGAGCGTGTTGGAGGAAAGGTTCTTGTAGGTCCAACTGGTCGTTTTATCCCAATAAACTGTGGAGCTTGCACTGCCGTCGCTCTGCAGCCAGGTAGACCCGTTGTCCGGAGTTACCGCGTAGTCCGTCACTCTGCCCGCAGGGTTGCCGTTCTCGTTCAGAGTTATGTCGCAATGGTATCCGTATATGGCATCATAGCTTCCGGCAACCGTATTGACCAAAGGCGCGGCAGCAAGCGTATATTTGGAGCCTGCTTCCGTTGTGGATGTGACAAGACCGTCCCCGTTGCGGGCCGTGATCCTGTAGGTATATCTGGTATTTGGATTAAGCCCCGTGCTGTTCCAGGTGTTGGTCCTTATCCAGCCGCTGTTGGTGCCGCGGGTGACGTTCTGAAAATAAACGCCTGAGGACCCAAGGGAAAGGTTCTCGGGTTCGGAAGAAGAATGGACCCTCATTGAAGATGTTGTCAGGGCTTCATAGGTAGCGATCCCCGGAGGGTTTATAGCAGAATATTTCGAAGCATTGTAAAAATTTGTTTGCACCGCATTGGCGTTTCTTGTCTTTATCCTGAAACTGTAACTGGTATTGGCAGCCAAACTATCCGTTACCCAGGTATTGGTTTTTATCCAGCCGCTATTGGTACCTCTTGTATCATTGTAGAACCAAATCCCGGAACTCCCTAAATGAAGATTTGTCAGCGAATGCCCCACATGAGCGGTCATAGAGCCTGCGGCAAGGCTTTCAAAGGTGGCCGAAGACACCGACTCTATGGAAGTATATTTTGAAGACACTGGTAGAGTTGCAGACAGGGTCCCGTCCCCGTTCCTCGTGGTTATTTTGTAAGTGTAGGGTGTATTAGGCAGTAATCCCGTCTTGGCCCATGTATTGGTCTTTATCCAGCCGCTGTTCGAGACTGAAGCAGAAGGGCTTGTTATCTGAAAATACATCCCTGAAGAACCGGAAGTTAAATTGCTTGGCTGGTTTGAAGAATGTATGGTGAGGCCGTTCAGTGTTATAGGCTCAAACGTGGCGGAAGCCGCTGCTTCGATCGAAGTATATTTTGATACTGCCGCCGAGGTGGAGGCGCCGTAAGAGCTGTAAGCCTGTATCTTTCTTGAGTACTGCATGTTAGCGGACAGTCCGGTCTCCGAAGTGGAGGTCGCGCCCGCAATTGCCAGCCTTTTTATCACATCGCTGCCGTCCAGTATCCTAAAGCCGCTTTCATTGTCGGAAGCATCCACCCAGGTATAGTTCAGCTGTGAAGCCGAAGCAGAATAAATGCTAAAACTCTCGGGAGTATCCGGTATGCCGTTATCGGTCGTGAAATTCGCGATAGAGGAAGGCTCTCCCGTTCCGTTGGCAGTTGAAACGGCCCTGACGAACCAGTAATACTTTTTGAGCGATGCAAGACCTGTCTTGCTCATAACCGTTTCTGTAGTGGAAAATACGCCGAGGTTTGTTCCGGCAGTGTTAGTCCCCATGCTTACTTCATACCTGTTAGCAGCCGTTACACTGTTCCAGGCAAGCCTTGCGGAATAAGCCGTTATATCGGATGAAGCAAGCCCGGAAGGTTTTGCGGGAGGGGTTGTATCCGAGCCGGCAGAGGACAAAGCCGTTTCTATGTTCTCACCGTTCCTGGCCTTTACCTTAAAAGAATAGGAAGTGTTTGCTGAAAGGGCCCTGTACTTCCAGGCGGTCGTACTCGTGCTCCAATAAGCAGTGGTCGATATCGTACCGTTGCTCTGCAGCCAATTTGTCCCATTGTCGGGACTCACCGCAAAGTAGGTGCCGGAAGGATTGCTGTTAGGATTTATCGTTATTTTGCAGTTGTAAAGGTCAGTCGAGTCGTAGGAGCCGCTCACTGTCGGCGCGGCCGGGACCGCGGCCAGTGTATATTTGGAGGCGCTGTAAAAAGAGGTTTGTAGGGAATTCCCGTTCCTCGTCAGCACCCTGAAAGAATGCAAAGTGTTGGGTGTTAGACTGCCCGTTGTCCAGGTGTTTGTTTTTATCCAACCGCTGTTGGTGCCTTTGGTGTCGTTATAAAACCATATGCCGGAGCCTCCCAGATGCAGGTTGCTTACTGAATGCCCTGCGTGCACAGTTATAGAGTTTGAGGTAACGCTTTCATATGTAGCGGAAGTGACTTGCTCTACCGCCGAATACTTGGAACCGACCGCGTAAGCCGAGTTCAACAGGCCGTCGCCGTTGCGGGTCGTTATGGTATAGGCATAAAGCGTATTTGCCAGAAGCCCCGTGCTGTTCCAGGTGTTGGTCCTTATCCATCCACTATTGGTCCCCCTGGTTGTGTTTGAAAAAAGAATCCCCGAAGATCCCAGATTCAGGTTGGCCGGAGCAACGCTGGAATGTATAATCATTGAAGAAGTTGTAAATCCCTCCCAGGTGGCTGAAGTCGGCCTAATAATAGCACTATACTTTGTTCCGGCATCATAGGTCGGAGATGTTAATACCGCATCGCTGTTACGGGAAGTAATATAAAACCTGTAGTTAGTGTTTTCCGAAAGGCCGCTGCTCGTCCAGCTGTTGGTTTGAAGCCAGCCGCTGTTGGTATTCTTGGTCGAGTTGCGGAAATATACACCCGAGGAACCTGTTGTAAGATTGCTCAGGGTATTGCCGGCCCTTATGGTTATGGCGCCTGTTGTAATACCGCTGAACACCGCCGAGGAGGGCGGCTGGATGGCGGTATAGGGGGTATACCCTGTATAGGCAGATGCCAAAACACCCGTCTGGTTGCGGAAATTAACGCTTGAAAAATATCTTGTGTTGTACGACAGCCCCGTCTTGGTCCAGTTATTCCTCTTAAGCCAGCCGCTTTTGGAGGTATGGACCTCAAAAGAAATGCCGGTGCTCCCCAGCGCCAGGTTGGGAGGGACCGCGCTGGAATGTATAGTTAGCGCGTTTGTTGAAACAGCATCAAAGGTTGCGGCAGAAGGGGCTGCAAGCGCCGTTACGATCGAGCCGACATCAGCAACCGTTGTTACAACTCCGTCGCCGTTGCGGGCAGTTATTGTAAAACTGTAAGAGGTGTTAGCTGACAGAGAAGAACTGGTCCAGGTGTTGGTCTTTATCCAGCCGCTGTTGGTATTCTTGGTGACATTTTTGAAATAAAGGCCCGAAAGGCCTGATGACAGGTTGGCGGGCACTGATGAGGAATGTATTTTTACCGAGGAACTCGTCAGCGCCTCAGAAGTCATGGCCGTCGGCGCCGGTACCGCAGTATACTTTGTCCCCGCATCCAGCGTCGCCGTTATCACGCCTTCGGCATTCCTAAGCGTTATCTTGAAAGCGTAAGGGGTATTGACCAGAAGCCCTGAGCTTACCCAGGTATTTGTCTTTATCCAGCCGCTGTTGGTACCTTTGGTGACATTTTGGAAATAGATCCCCGACTGGCCGAGACGAAGATTGACGGGCGCGCTCGAAGAACGGATAGTGATGGAAGTCGTGGCTATTTCCCAGGTTGCAGCAGTTGCCGCCGCTATAGCGGTATATTTGGTCTCAGCCGCAAGTGTTGAAGTTATGGTGCCATCGCCGTTACGCGCTGTTATCCTGAAATTATACGGCGTGTTTTGTGAAAGGCCTGTGCTTGCCCATGTATTAGTCCTTATCCAGCCGCTGTTGGTCCCGCGGGTAGTGTTCTGAAAATACACGCCCGAAGACCCGAGATTAAGGCGGGAAAAACCTCCCGAGTCGTGCACGGTCAAAGAAGTTGTCGAAGGCGTTTCAAAAGTGCAGCCCGAAGGGGTTTGTATCAAAGTATATTTGGCAACTGAATCGGAGGTCGCGGCTCCCGCCGCGTTCCAGGCCTGAACTTTTCTTGTGTACTGCGTGTTGACGGAAAGGCCTGTCTCGTACGCCGAAGTTGCTCCCGCCGCAGCTGTTTTCTTAACAACATTGCTGCCGTCCATTATCCTGAAACCGGATTCATTTACCGAGTTGTCGGTCCAGGAATAATTGAGGCGGGTCGTGGAGTACGGGGTTATGGAAAAATCAGAAGGCGCCTGAGGCGGCGGGTCGGTCTGAGTAGAATAGTAAACCATCTTTGCCTCGGACGGAACCGCGTTGGACTGGACAGAAAGAAGATAATAGCCTTCGGGCAGGTCGCTAGGGGTCCTAAAGCTTATCGAGGTCCCGGCGCTGGCCCACTGGGCAGATGTCATGGGGTAAAGGGATTCGGTCTCGTCCAGCAAATTGTCGGAAGAAGCGAACGAACCGAAGCCTCCGGAATTGGCGAATTGCAGATATACTCTTGGATAATTTGTGGCCGAATTGTGATAGGAGCCATTTGAAGATTCCGAGATTCCTTTTAAGCCAGTCCCTACTATAGCATACGCGGTATTAGGAACTAAGCTCTTTGGAAAACTTGAGGATCCTCCTATAGATGAAACAGAAGGTTGCATATCAGAATAGGTTGTGTAATTGTATTCTGTATATCTTGCCAATTCACAGGAGTTTAAAGCACCAGCACTGCTTCCTCCCGCCACTAGAACTCTACCGCTGGGCAAAAGAGTTGCCGTGTGATACTGTCTTGCCGTATTCATGTTGCCAGAACGACTCCAAGTGGCATTGGAAAGGTTATAAAGTTCACAAGCTGAGGAAGAATTCCAACTTATTATGCCTCCCTCCACAAGGACATCGCCGTTTGGCAAAAGTGTTGCTGTATGATCGTACCTGCCCCAATATGTGCTCCCAGTAGTGCTCCAAGTCCCGGAGGTAGGATCATACAACTGGCAGGAAGTTAAGGAAGTGCTGCCATTAGTTCCACCCGTTACAAGCACTTTCCCATTCAGCAACATAGTTGCCGAATGATGATAGCGTGCCGTATTCATGCTCCCTGTAGTGCCCCAGGTCCCGGAGGTAGGATTATACAACTGGCAGGAAGATAAAACAGCTCCGCTTGCTCCCCCGATCCCTCCCGCTACAAGCACCTTCCCATTCTGCAACAGTGTTGCTGTATGCACAGCTCTTCCCACACTTAAATTTCCAGTTGTACTCCATCTCCCGGTTGAAGGATCGTACAACTCACAGGAATTTATACGAGGGGTACTGTAATCATGGCCTCCCGCCACCAGCACTTTGCCGTTCTGCAACAGCGTTGCTGTATGATATAATCTTCCCTCATTTAAATCTCCCGTCATTCCCCAGGTCCCGGAGGTAGGATCATACAACTCACAAGAGGTAGTATTAGCACTGATGCCGTATGCTGCTCCCCCGGCCACAAGCACTTTACCGCTGGGCAATAGCGTTGCTGTATGATTGCTTCTTCTCGTATTTAAATTTCCTGTCGGGCTCCAACTTCCGGACGAAGGATTGTACAATTCACAGGAAGTTAGATCATAAGAACTGCCCGCCCCGATCCCCCCCGCCACCAAAACTTTACCATTGGGTAATAGCGTTGCCGTATGATAATATCTTGCCGTGGACATGCCGCTTGCTACCGTCCACCCCCCCGTAGACGGGTCAAATAATTCAGAGGAGTTAAGACCGGTAAAACTGTTGCCAACATTTGCGCTGGCACCACCCACAGCAAGCACCTTTCCGCTGGGAAGAAGAGTTGTCGCAAAATAAGTCCTGGCCGTTCCCATTGAACCGGCTGAGGCCCAGGTCCCGGACGATGGGTTATAGATCTCCGAAGAATTCAAATAACCGCTGCTCGTTGTTCCTCCGGTGATCAGGACTTTGCCGTCGGGAAGCAGCACAGAATTAGGAAAAGCTCTTGCTGTGCCCAGGTTCCCTGTCGTGGCCCAGGCGTTAGTCGTGGGATTATATCTAAAACAGGTGTTCACAACTCCGGAAGCTGTCGATCTGCCGCCTCCCACCAGCACCCGCCCGTCCGGAAGCGACACGGCAAAGTGCACTGATTTTGCCGCCGGCATGTTAGCCCCGTAGCTCCAGGCGTTGGTCGAAGGGTTATACAGCTCGCACGTGTTTAGAATTGTTCCCGCCTCGGAAGAGCCTCCCGCCAAAAGGACTTTCCCGTTGGTAAGGAGTGTAGTTGTTGAATAATATCTTTCGGTCCCGAGGCTGCGGACAGTTCCCCAGGTGCCTGTTGAAGGATTGTAAAGTTCGGAATTCTTGTTATACCTGACCCCGGTATACAGCCCGCCTACAGCAATAACGTTTCCTGTATTAAGAAGTACAAGCCCATGGATGGCCCTGGGAGTGCTCATAGAATCGGTGGCCGTCCAGATGCCGCTTGAAGGGTCATACAGTTCGCAGGAAGCCAGATAACCCGACAGATAAAGAAATCCGCCCGAGACAAGGACTTTGCCGGTCGGAAGGAGTACAGCTGCATGGTATGCCCTTGCCCTTGTCATGTTGCCTGTAGAGCTCCAGGTGCCTGTTGATGGATCGTACAATTGGCAGGTGTTTAGATAGTCCGCCTCGGCATACGCATTATTCTTCAACCCTCCTGCAACAAGCACCTTGCCGTTGGGCAGCAGCGTTGCCGTTGCATAAACCCTGTTGGTGCTCATGCTGGCGGAGCTTCTCCACACCGGGTCTATCAGCACAGGAAATGTAAGTCCCTTTTTGTCAAAGGCTATTTCGACAGAAGCCTTGCCGCGCCCTGTTTTCTTAAGGAGGTATTTTCCTTCAACTTTTTTCCCTTCTGAATCAAAAATGACGGGCCTCGATAGCTCCATCCCTCCTAACCGCAGCTCTCCTTCGCCCGACAGTTCTATGGCTCCGTTCGTAATTTCTATCTCATTGATTATCTTTTGCCCTTTGTCCTTCCAGATAACGAACATCTCTTCGATCCCGCCGGGAAGCGGCATGTAAACAGCATCTGTTTCGGGCAGAACATTCTTATAGCAGGCTTTGCCTTCATGCAGAACGGCCTTTGACTTTCTGTTCGAATTTTGGAGTTTAACGGAGATCTTTTCTTTGTCAGTCTTTATCAAATAACCTTTAGAGTGGTCTCTGCCAAGAACATACTCGACAGAACCTGCGCCGGAGCGCCCGCTCCGCTTGGCCAGCGCCTCAAGCGCCTGCTTTTCCTCGGACTTGAGCCCCTCATGGGACTCCGGGCGCGCTTCGCCAATAGAATATGTGAACCTGCTGGAGTTCTCCTCTATCCCGATGGGTGTCGGCGCCTCGAACTTGGACCTTATCTGCGGGACTGCAAAAGCTTCTGAAATGCGCTTTAAAACTGACTTGTTGCTTGGACTATTTGTTTGAGAGGCATGTGAAGAAGAAAGCAGTAACAGTAATATCACCGCCGCCAGAATGACCGTATTCCGGATGCCGAAAGTACTTTTCAAGAGATCTCCTAGATATCTTTTGAGCAGCTTATATATACTAATTTATATATCAGGAATTGTAAAGGGGGGTGTTTACTGTAAGCCAATGGACCAGCGGTTTCAGACGCTCTTGATGTGAAGCTCCTTTAACTGCTTGGGATCAACCCCGGACGGCGCCTCGGTCAGAGGGCAATAGGCGGACTGGGTCTTGGGAAAAGCGATAACATCCCTTATCGATTCGGCCCCGGCCAGCATCATTATGAACCTGTCAACACCAAGAGCAATGCCTCCGTGCGGAGGCGTGCCGTATTCAAGCGCGTCAAGGAAATACCCGAACCTTGCCCTGGTTTCTTCTTCTGATATACCCAGAAGGCGGAAGATCTTGTGCTGGATGTCGCTTCTGTGTATCCTGATGCTTCCCCCGCCGAGTTCGGTCCCGTTGAGGACCAGATCGTAGGCTTTTGCTTTTATGGCTCCCGGAGCGGTCTTGAACTTTTCTTCTATGTCGTCAAGGTCGCCCTCGGGGCTGGTGAACGGATGATGCCGCGAAGCCCATCTTTTTTCGGTCTCGCTGTATTCAAGCAGAGGAAAATCAACTATCCATAAAAAATTGAATTTTGTTTTATCGATAAGCCCCAGTTTTTTACCTAGAGACAGCCTCATAGAGCTAAGGACGCTTGAAACATTATGGAAAGAATCTGCCCCGAATATCAAAAGGTCCCCTTCCTTGGCCTCCGCCTTATCAAGGATCCCCTTCAGCTCTTCAGCACTCAAGAACTTTACAATCGGGCCTTTTGCTCCGTCAGCCCCAACAGTGATCCAGGCCAGTCCTTTGGCCCCACAGGTCTTTGCTTCTTCCTCAAGGGAGTCCAGCTCGCCGCGGCTAAAAGAAGCCGCCCCCTTAACATTTAGGCACTTGACCACCCCGCCGTTCTTTACCGCACCGGAAAAGACTTTGAAGCCGCAATCTTTAACTATCTCGGTAAGGTCTACCAGCTCCAGCCCGAACCTGGTATCCGGCCTGTCATTGCCGAACCGTGCCATGGACTCGTCATAGGACATTCTTTCTATTGGAAGTTTGAGGTCCGGGGCCGCAAGCCCGGCGGCTTTTAGCGAACTAAAGATCTTTGAGAGCATTCCCTCAATAAGCACGATAATATCGTCGACCGCCACGAATGACATTTCCAGGTCTATCTGAGTAAATTCGGGCTGTCTGTCGGCCCTAAGGTCCTCGTCGCGGAAGCATCTGGCTATCTGATAGTACTTTTCCAGCCCGGACATCATCAGGACCTGCTTGTACAGCTGAGGGGACTGGGGCAGCGCGTAAAACTGGCCCGGATTTACCCTGGAAGGGACCAGGTAATCCCTGGCGCCTTCGGGCGTGCTCTTGCCCAGGAACGGGGTCTCTATCTCCAGAAAACCGTTCCCGTCAAGATAGTCCGAAGCCGCCTTAAGCACTTTGTGGCGGAGAACAAGATTGTCTTTCATAAAGTCTTTGCGCAGGTCAAGATACCTGTATTTAAGCCTTGTGTTCTCGTCCACATGCTGGGTAGGGTCGGCTATTTCAAAGGCCGGCGTTTTTGCCGTGTTCAGTATCTCGATCGCGGACGGCTCTATCTCTATCTCGCCGGTGGGGATGTTCTTATTTACGCTCTCAGGAGCTCTGGCCACGACTTTCCCGCTGACGCAGACAACATATTCGCTTCTTAGTTTTTCCGCCGTAGAATGGGTCAGCCGGTCCTTGCTGTCAAACACTATCTGGACCAGTCCCGATCTGTCCCTCAGGTCTATGAAGATGAGGTTGCCGTGGTCCCTCCTCCTGTGGACCCAGCCGCAGACCGATACTTCCGTTCCGATCCGGGCTTTGCTCATACTTCCGCAGCCGTGGGTTCTTTTCATTTTATTTCTTCGATGATCCTTTCAAAAGCGGCCTCTTTTTGCTCCCCGGTTTTCATGTCTTTAATGATAGCGGCTTTTCTTGACAACTCTTCGTCCCCTATTATCACGGTATAGTCCGCCTGCAGCTGAGATGCGGTCTTAAGGCAGGACTTGAGGCTTTTCCCTGTATGGTCCATATCCGCGCGGATACCGCCGGAGCGCAATCTGTTCATAATAAGGAAAGCTTCTTTCTGCGACCCCGGACCTAAAGCGGCAAGATAAACGAATTTGCTTCCGGTTCCTTTGTCCGCGATCTTCTGCTCTTTCAACAGCATGATAAGGCGCTCTATGCCAATGGCAAAACCTACCGCGGGAAGTTTTGGCCCGCCGAGTTCTTCGATGAGGCCGTCATACCTTCCCCCTCCGCAGAGAGCGCTCTGGCTCCCGAGCTGTCTTGACACTATCTCAAAGGTCGTTCCCGTGTAGTAATCCAATCCGCGCACCAGCCTGTTGTTGAGCGAAGTTTTGATGCCCATGTCGCTCAAAAGGCCCCTGGCGCTTTCAAGGCTGCCGGCGCAGTTTTCGCACAGCGAGGCGCTAAGAGCAGGCGCTTTTGACAGAACGGTTGAGCATTCCTCGTTTTTGCAGTCAAGCACGCGCAGCGGATTTGTCTCATATCTGGTCCTGCAGTCCCGGCACAGGGCATCAAACTGTTCTTTTAGAAAGGATTTGAGTTTTTTAATGTAGCCGGGCCTGCACTTTGGGCAGCCCACGCTGTTCATGTCAACTTCCAGCCCCTTGATGCCCAGCCCCTCAAAGAATCTTATTCCCAACAAAATCACTTCAGCATCAAGTAAGGGAGAAGTAGAACCAATGGCCTCCACTCCCGCCTGATGGAATTGCCTCAGCCGTCCGGCCTGGGGTCTTTCATAACGGAACATAGGGCCTATGTAGTAAAGTTTGGTCAATTTGTCGGCAGAGATCAGGTTGTTTTCAATTGCGGCCCTTACTACCGGGGCCGTTTCTTCAGGCCTCAGCGTTACAGACCGATCCCCTTTGTCGGTAAAAGTGTACATTTCTTTCGAAACTATGTCGGTCGAGCCGCCTATGCTCCTTGAGAACAGTTCGGTCTTTTCAAGCAGAGGCGTCCTTATTTCGCTGTAGCCGAATCTCCGGAAAATTTCATGGACGGCGGATTCTATCTTCTGCCAAAGAGGGGTCTCGCCGGGAAGGATGTCTCTCATCCCGCGCAGGCTTTGGTATTTCACTTGATGATGACCTTCTTTTCGCCCTGTTCGATGCTTCCTATCACAAAAGGCTTTTCTCCCAGAGAATGAAGCTTCTCCAGAACCGCCTTTTCATCTGTTTCCCTTACCGCAAACACCATGCCCACTCCCATATTAAAGACATTGTACATTTCTTCTCTTTTGATCTCTCCCTTTTCTTCTATAAGGTTGAAGATCCTTGGGACCGGCCATGAAGAAGCATCTATCCTGGCACAAAGGCCGTCCTTGAGCAGCCTTCCCACATTTTCGGGGAGCCCTCCGCCTGTTATGTGCGCAACTGCAGACACATCAAAGCTCTTAAAGATCTCAAGAGCAGTTTTTACATATATCCTTGTCGGGACTAAAAGCTCGTCCCCAATGCTTTTTTCAAAGCCTTCCGCTCTGGATTCCACATTATAGCCCGCCATTTCAAAAACAACCTTTCTGGCAAGGCTGAACCCGTTGCTGTGGAGCCCGGATGAAGGAAGGGCTATAAGTCTGTCGCCCTTTGAAACCCTGGAGCCGTCAACGATCTTCGACTTTTCAACTATCCCAACGCAGAAGCCGGCAATGTCATATTCGTTCTTGCCGTACAGGTCGCTCATTTCGGCAGTTTCTCCGCCTATAAGTGCGCAGTCCGACTGCCGGCAGCCCTCCGCGATCCCGGAAAGTATTTGTTCCACCGCATCGGGGACCACTTTGTTGAGCGCCAGATAATCAAGAAAGAAGAGGGGTTTTGCTCCGCAGCAGACCACATCATTGACCGACATGGCCACCGCGTCTATCCCGATAGTATCGTGCTTGTCGGCCATAAAAGCTATCTTCAGTTTGGTGCCGACCCCGTCGGTCCCTGACACCAGGACCGGTTCTTTATAATCGTTCTTCGATATTTCAAAGAAGGCGCCAAAATGGCCTATGCCTCCCAGAACTCCCTTTATCTTTGTGGAAGCGGCCAGCTTTTTGACCCTGTCCACGACTTCATAGCCCGCCTTTATATCTACCCCGCTCTCTTTATAGTCCATCGGCCTCCCCTATCCTTAAGATAATCGTATTATATCAAAATATGCTATAATTTTTTGAAATGATACAGGATTGCATAAAACTCCTCGCCGACGGTAAAGACCTTTCCAGGCAGCAGTCCCAGGCATCAATGAACGAGATAATGACAGGGGAAGCCACGCCTTCGCAGATAGCCGCGCTTATAACCGCGCTGAGGATAAAGGGGGAAACTGTAGAGGAGATCAGCGGGTTCGCCTCGGTGATGCGCTCAAAAGCCGAAAAGCTTGATATCCGCTCGCCTTATTATGTGGACACCTGCGGCACAGGCGGGGATGTTGCAGGAACTTTTAACATCTCAACAGTGGCGGCCTTTGTCGCTTCGGGGGCCGGCGTAATAGTAGCAAAGCACGGAAACAGGTCTGTTTCTTCCAAATGCGGCAGCGCCGACCTTTTAGAAGCCCTGGGTATCAGGATAGACATAGGCCCCGCTCTGGTTTCAAAGTGCATAGACGAGGTGGGGATGGGTTTTATCTTTGCCCAGACTTTTCACAAGGCAATGAAGTTCGCGGCGCCCACAAGAAAAGAGATAGGTATCAGGACCGTCTTCAACATCCTTGGCCCCGTCAGCAATCCAGCCAACACCAAAGGCCAGTTGATGGGAGTATACGCCCCGCATTTAACCACAGTGATGGCGGAAGTGCTTAAGGACCAGGGCTGCGAAACCGCAATGGTAGTCTGCGGACTTGACGGGATAGACGAAATTTCGGTGTGCTCTCCCACAAAGGTCTCTCACCTTGAAGGCGGAATTATCAAGGATTATGAGATCAAGCCGGGCGATCTGGGCATCAAAACCGCCCAGAACAGCAGCATAGCGGGCGGAACAAGCCAGGAAAATGCTAGAATTGCGCTTGACATACTGTCCGGCAGGGAAAAGGGAGCAAAAAGGGACATAGTCCTTTTGAACGCCGGAGCGGCAATAGCCGTCGGAAGAAAGGCAAAGGACCTTTTGGAAGGCCTGGCCCTGGCAAAAGAGTCTGTCGACTCAGGCAAAGCCATGGACAGGCTGCAGGCCCTTAAAAAATTCACAAATGGCAATTAACGCGGATAAACTGGTCAAGTCGTATTCGGGCCGCAGGGTCGTGGACGAGGTCTCCTTTGATGTGAAAAAGGGAGAGGTGGTCGGGCTTTTGGGCCCCAACGGGGCCGGCAAGACCACTACCTTTTATATGGTGGTTGGCCTTGCAAGTCCGGACGGCGGCTCGGTCCGCCTCGGGGAACAGGACATAACCCATCTTCCCATGCACAAGAGAGCCCAATTGGGCATGGGCTATCTGCCTCAGGAATCCTCCATTTTCAAGAAACTGACGGTTGAAGAGAACATAATAATGCTCTGGGAGGCCACGGGCTCGGTCCATCCGGACCAGTACAAAAAAAAGCTGGACGAAGTGCTGGAAGAACTGGGAGTTAACCATCTTAGAAAAAGCAGATGCTACCAGCTGTCCGGAGGAGAAACCCGGAGGGTCGAGATCGCAAGGGCGCTTGCCCTTTCCCCGTCGTTCTTGCTGCTTGACGAACCTTTTACGGGAATAGACCCCATAACGGTGTCCGACCTCCAAAAAATAATCACCTATCTAAAGAACAAGGGGCTGGGAATACTCATCACCGACCACAATGTGAGAGAGACCCTTGCCATAACCGACAGGGCCTACATAATACAAAAGGGCAGGATACTAGTTTCCGGGGATTCGCAGTTCATCGCCAACGACGAAACGGCAAAAAAGACCTATCTGGGAGAAGAGTTTAAGCTGTGATCAAGATCATCGACCGCTACATCTCAAAAGAGATACTCGACCCGTTCCTCTTTGGCCTGGCCTCTTTTACCCTGATACTTTCGGCAAGCATGGTGATGTTCGAACTCGTGCGGGCCGTCGTCCTTATGGGAATGCCTCTGTCCGTTGCCGGAAGGCTGTTCTTGTTCCGCCTGCCTTCGGTCATAGTTTATATCTTTCCTATGGCCATGCTGCTTGCCTCTATACTCACTTTTGCCAGGCTGTCCTCGGACAAAGAGATAACTGCTTTTAAAGCGGCTGGAATAAGCCTGTATCGCGTGGTGGCGCCCGTGCTTATTATAGGCTTTCTGGTCAGCCTTATTACCCTGGCCTTTTATGAAGTTGTGGTGCCCGAGGCCTCCAAGGCCACCAGCGAGCTCATGCTCGAGACCCAGTTGGCAAAGTCCCCAAAACTGCAGGAGAATGTTTTTCTTCCTGAAATAGAGAACGGCCAGTTAAGAAGGGTCTTCTACGCGAGAAAACTGGAAGGGCACCTGATGGAGGGCGTGATAATCCAGGAATTTTTGGACGGAAAGCTGAGCCAGCTTATAAACGCGAAAACAGCCGAGTGGAAAAATGACAGCTGGATCTTCCGCGACGGCATAACTTATCTTTTGTCCGACAGCGGCGAATACAAGCACCTGATCAAGTTCAACGAGCAGAATATCCTGATCAAATACTCCCCTTCTGACTTTTCTTCCGGGGAGAAAAAACCCGATGAACTGAACTATTATTCACTGAAAAAGTTCATCGCCCTCAAGAAAAGGATGGGGGTCAACACCACAGACCTTGAGATCCAGCTGAACATGAAGCTTGCCATCCCTTTTGCCTGCTTTGTCTTTACCCTGCTGGGAGCGCCGCTGGGGCTCAACCCCACCAGAAAGTCCTCGTCCATAGGGCTGGGCATAAGTGTTATAATAATTTTTGTCTATTATGTGATCATGTTCCTGGGAATGGCTGCCGGACAGCTTGAGATCATCTCTCCTGCGGCCGCGGCCTGGCTGCCCAATATAATAACGGCCGGCCTGGGAGCCTGGATACTTTATAAGGCTGGGCAATAACCATGTTCGCTCTTCAAACTCTTCTGGTCCTGCTCCTTTTAGGCGGGGCGCTTGCCTTTGTCGGGGACAGGATCGGCCACCGGATAGGCAAAAAGAGGCTGACCTTTTTGAACCTGAGGCCAAGGCATACCGCCATTGCGATAACTGTCCTTTCCGGCGCCCTGATCGCGGTCCTCACCGGCCTGATACTTTTTTCCATCTCTTCCGATGTGCGGATAGCCCTTTTCGGGCTGGACAGGCTCAAAGCCGACATCAGGGAAAAAACAAAAGAGCTGGACAACATCAAAAAAGACAAAGCGCTGCTCGAAAAAGAATTGGCAGCCCTTTCCTCGCAGCTTGCAGGTTCAAAAAAGGAGATCGAGGGGCTTAATTCCACCAGAAAAGAGCTTTCCGAGGAGATAGAGACCGCAAGGTCAGGCTTTGTGCTCTTTAAGGTCGGGGAGATAATAACGACCTCGCTGATCACCTCCGATCCCGACAAAAAAAAGACGGAAGAAAAGCTCAAAGAGATCCTTGCCGCAACTGATTCTCTTGTAAAGAGGGTCCTGGGAGGAGAAAAAAAACAGTACATCGAGATGAAGGACAAGGAGCTTGAAGAGGCCGTTGCCTACCTTCAGAACATAAAAGGACAGGTTATCGTGCGCGTGTTGGCCGCCAGCAATGTGCTGATAGACGAGGTTATCCCTGTCCATTTTGAACTGTTCGAGAACGTTCTTGTTTACAAAAAGCTTGACCGGATAGCTTCGCAGAACATAAACGGCAGCCGCCCTCAGGAAGAAGTGGAACAGCAGATAAAGGAACTGCTTTCTAAGGTCAGCGACGCCGCCACGGAAAAAGGCATCCTGCCTGATGCCGCGGGCGCCGTCGGCAACATTGCTTATTCCAGGATCTTTGAGGTGGCCAAAGAAATAAGGGCTCTTAAAAGACCTGTTGAGGTAGAGGTTTTTGCGGAAAAAGACACATTCACTATCGGTCCGCTGGATGTCAATTTGAGGATAAAAAGATGACCCTGTCAAAAGGCTCCTGCATCCTTGCGGTTGACCCGGGCAAGGACAAAACAGGGCTTGCGGTCCTTATGGGTAACGGCTCTATAGCGGAAAGAAAAGTAGCACCGTCATTTTCGGTAACGGATGATATCTCCGCACTGGCTGTCAAGCACGGTGCGGAACTGGTGATAATCGGAAGCGGAGGGCCATTCCGCCAGCTGGAAAAAAACCTGGCTTTTCTGAACCTGAAAGCCGATATAATCTTTGTGAATGAAAAAGGCTCCACCCTTGAGGCAAGAAAACTGTACTGGCGGCATAACAGGAAAAAATGGTATCTGTCCCTCATCCCTTCCACTCTGATCCTGCCTCCGGAACCTTATGATGACTTTGCCGCCGTTGTGATAGGCAGGCGCTATCTTAAGGCAGAGTAAAGACCATAGGCCCGCTTATATCAAGCTCCATCCTTTTGACGAACCTTCCGCACGGGTCTATCAAAGCCGATATCCCGGTATTTGCCGCCTGGATAAAATATTTCCTGTTCTCGACAGCGCGAAAGACCCCCGCGCTGATGTGCTGCTCCGCGGCATGCGTCCTGCCGAACCAGGCATCGTTGGTAATGGTAAGCAGGGCATCCGAGCCGCCGGAGCGCTGTCTTCCCATGCCCTCAAAAAGCGATTCAAAACAGATCATGGCGCCAAACTTTCGTCCCGCAGCCGTGATATGGACAGTCCCCTGCCCCGGGCTCTGGTCCTGCTCAAAATAGCCGGTATGCTTTAGCAAGGGATAAAGGACTTTTTTGAAAGGAAGATACTCTCCAAAAGGCATCAGATGGTGCTTGTCATACCTTGAAACTATCTTTCCCTGCGGAGAAACCACAAAGATCGAATTGTAAATGCGGCCGCTCTCCCTGTAAAAAGCGCCTGTCACCAGAAAAAAGCCTCCTTTAACGCATATATCCCTCACCTTGGCAAAAGCAGCTTTGTCATCAATAAGGTAGGTCATCACCGCAGTTTCCGGCCAGATCACTATCTTTGGCCTGTAAGACAGGGTTTTTTGCGTAAGCAATTCCAGCTCGTCTATCATCCAGTACAGTTTAAAAGAATCCAGTTTCTGCTCCTGGGCTATGGCTGGCTGTATCACGGCAATGGAAGTCCCGCCGATAGACCGCACACCTCCGTATTTGTTGATAGAATCGATCCCGTAGGAATAAGAGGCGGCCAGAAGCCCCAGAACAAAGCAGACCGACGGCAGATTGGACAGGAGTTTTTTGAACAGGTTCCCTTTTTCCAAAAGCAGGAGCGCCGCTGCGGTATTGACCGCAACAATGAGAGCACTGACTCCCCACACCCCGGAAAACTGTGCTGTCTGGATAAACACCGTGTTCAGATACTGAGTACTTCCCAGATAACCTCCGGGGGAGCCGAACTCCCCCGCCTGCCGCAGCCATTCAAAAAACGCCCAGAGAAGCGGCAGGACCAGCGGGTGGAGCTGTCTGTTGAAGGCCCTGATCAGCAGCCACGCAAAATAAGAAAACAGCACAATAAAAATGGACTGGTATAAAGAAAGTCCGATCCAGGCCAGATAGCCTGCCGGCCCCGCCCATTTTGAAGTTGATGACAGCCAGAAAAAGGCCCCGCCAAAATATACGGAGCCGAAAACAAAACCGCATAGCAGGCTTTGCCTAAAGTTTTCGCTTCGGTAAAGACAGACAAGATAAGGTATCAGCGCGATCCACGCAAGCTGCGGCAGAGGAAATCCGGGAAAGGACAGGGCAACAAGAACTCCCGACAAAGCGCACAGCAGAGCAGTTTTCACTGCACCACCATGTTCCAGGAGATAATGTCAAGGCCGCCGTCGATCGACGGATCTTCTGTTTCTCTTTTTTCGGAAATGGCAGAGCCCGTGTTGGTTGAAATGCTGTTGTCTGTAGACCTTAAATAGTCCCTCATATAGCCATCTTTGTCCGCCGATATAAAATTGAAATAAAGGGTGGAAGGCAGCGTCGAAAGCCGGTTAAAGAAGAGCGTCAGATTTATCTTTTTAAGCGCGTCCGGGTCTCCTGAGGGAATGGTCCGAAAGATCAGAAGAGAGGGGGTGTATGTTGTGTGCAGGGTCGAGGAAGTAAAGGCCCCGTTGGTGATCAAAAAGCTTGAATCCTTGAGAAGAATGAAATCGTTCCAGGTGGAATAATAATTGGCATAGTAATAGGAAAGGTCTGTAGAAACATTCAGTTTGTCCGTGTCATAGGCTTCGCCCGGCCCAAAGAAATAAGTCCCTGTATATGGAAGCAAAACAGAAGACCCCGAAAGAACCAGATAGTACTTGTTCACCGAAGGATCTATCTCCCCCCTGAAGGTTATTTCCAGCTGCAGCTGATTGCCCGCATCCGGCAGCACCGTCACGGTCCTTGCGCAGCCAAACTCCAGCACGATCAAAGCAAAACAAAATGCCAACAAGAGCGCTCTCCAAACCTTGTCAATTTGCAATTGGAAATTGGAAATTGGAAATTGGAAATTTTTCACTTTATCTTCTCCCCTCCTCCTGCTTAAGCCCTTCCATAAAAAAGCCCCTGCTTCCCGAGACAAAACCTATCGGCTGGTCGGGGAAGGCCTTGAGCATAAAGGAGACCCTTGATTCCTTCCTGAAATCATTATAATTGAATTTGGCCTCCCAGCAATGCAGATCTTTGACAACAGAGAACTCCTGCAGCGCCAGTTTGTTCAGGACCGGATCATAAGTCTGGCCTATGCTTACCACCCATCTGCTCTGCCAGCTGTCCCCTATCTCGAGCTTTATCAGGTCCGAGGCGTTGTTGGTCTTACCGGTATTCAGGTCGTAGCTGTGCGTAAGGTCTATCAGAACCCCTGCCAAAAGCGCCATATTAAGGACAGAGACCATGTCGCGCCATCTTCCGTTCTCCAGATCATAGCCGGAACTGACATTGAGATGGAATTCTTTTGAAGGGCTTGCGTCATAGTTCAGCATCAGATCATAATATTTGCTGACAAGATAGTTATACCCGCCTTCGATGCTGAATCTCTGCCTGGTCCCGTCGGAAAACATCACCCTGTCCCTTAGCCAGTGATGATCGGCTCCTTTGCTGTCAAAAAAGAACGGGCTGTTCCCGTCGTTTATCGCCCTGCTGTAGGTCAGAGTATTTGACAAAAAGCCGCCCGCCTCGCTCTTAAGCGAGAGGTCCTCTTTTACCAGATATCGCTGGTCCCCGGTATCATAGTTGAACTGGTCCGCCCCGCCAAAGACATAAAGAGAACTGTTTAAAGGCAGTGCAAAGGTCTGCCCAAGCCCAAGGGATGCCTTGTAGCGCCCTGTTGTAAAGTGCCTCTGAGTTTTTGTCGGGGCCAGGTATTTGGATTCATGGAAGCGGCCGTAAGAAAACTCCGTGCTCAGCTTAAAAAGCCAAAGGTCGGCAGGGTCCAGCGTCAGCACGGCCTCCGGCAGTTTTTCAATATACTCAACATATTCATCACCCTTAAAAGCGTCGGCATCAGCATCTATGTAGGCGCTTTCCGTAAGCTTAAAAGTGTAGGAAGGCCCCCTGTAAGAGAGCGCCGCTTCCGGGTACAGGCGGTCGTCAAATGGAGAGCCTTCTATAGTTACGGCCCTGTAATAGTTCAGGTTGAATTTGAAGTCAAGGTTGGGAGAGAATAGTTTTCTGGAATGGTACAGGCTCTGGGTAATGTTCTGCCACTTCGGGGATGTCATGCCTCCCCTGTAATTGTACGAATAGGAAGTATCTGCGCCTCCTGCAGAGTATCTTACATGCGCCGAATAATCCGAAAGCGAGCTGAACCGGTTCTCAAGGGATGAAAAATTGAACTGCCCGGCCCTTTCGTCGTCGCTGTGCTCAAATCCCAGTTTATACTGCGTCTGGTCAAGCCTGCCCGACGGGACTAGATAAATGTTGCTGTATTCGTATCCCAGGGAGGCTTTTGTCTTTTCGCTGAACTTTAGTTCGTGTTTTAATTTGACGACCCACGCCGGGATACCTGTGTCGTTCTCGCTTACATGGTACAGAAAGAGGTCGCCTGACTGCTTTTTATCTAGAAGATAATAATGGTCTATCCCGTACCCTATCCCCTTTTTGCTCATCAGGTCCAGAAAAACGGAGCCGGAAGCCCCTTCGTCAATGTAATACTCCAACTGGTTCTTCATAAAATCGCCCTCAACATGGTTGCTGCCAAAGACCGGCATCATGAGCGAAACGCGGCGTTTTTTGAGGTCATAGATATAAAAAGGCAGCCACATGAGCGGAGTGTCGTTGACATAAAAGGTTACGCTTTTGCCCACTATCTTTTCTTCGGGTATGAACAAGAACTCTTTTGCCTTTAAATAATAATGAGGATGTTCAAGATCGCAGGTGGTGCTTTGCCCTTCCTGACCCGATTTGTACAAAGCCGCGTCCTCAACCCTTTGCGATGACAAAAAGATATCGCCTTTTACCCGGGGATGTTTTACCGTTGTCTTAAAATCAAATATCAGCCCGACATCGGTGTCCGGATCATAAACGGCCCTGCTGCCCAGGGCCTCGAGCCTCCCCCTCTTTAGACTGACGGCGCCTTCCATTGTGACGATGTTCCTTGAAGTGTCCAGGGTTAGGGCCTCTGCACTCACAGTAAGGTCGTTCAATTTAACGGAAACGGAGCCCTTTGCCCGGACTATCCCGCTTTCCTGGTCAAAACGCAGTTCGTCGGCCTTTAGGCTGACAGGGACCTCGGAAGAGAAAGCGGAAGAAACAGGCAACAGTAAAGCGGCCAGAAGAAAACTAAGGAAGGCGTTTTTTGACAGCATCTCTAGCCACAATTCTATCATCTATCTCTATTAACTTACCCTTTATCTCCTGGAATCTTTCGTGGCCCCTGCCGGCGATCAAAATTATATCGCCTTCCTTTGCCTCTAAAACAGCTTTTTCTATCGCGGCTTTTCTGTCAGGTTCTTTAATGTACTCTTTCCCCGAGGCTCCGCCAGCGGCTTTGATGCCTGACTCCACATCTTTCATTATTGAGAGGGGGTCTTCATTGTGAGGGTCATCGCTGGTAAGGAATGTCAAGTCGGCTCCTTTTTGCGCAATAGTTCCCATGATAGGCCTCTTTGTTTTGTCGCGGTCCCCCGTGCAGCCGAACACAAGGATGATCCTTCCTTTTTTGAACGGCTTGACGCAGTCGATCAGCTTTTGCAGGCTGTCGGGAGAATGCGCAAAATCAATAATCACCGTAAAATCCTGGCCTTCATCTATCTTTTCCAGCCTGCCCGGGACATTTTTCATCAGCTCTATGCCGGTCTTAATTACGGACACTTCTATCCCGGCGGCTGATGCCGCGGCAAAGGCGCCCGCAATGTTTGAAGCATTAAAGGCCCCTGCAAGACGGCTTTCAAGGAGCGTCTTTTCTCCTTTTGAAAGGACCTCAAGCGACATGGCGGAAAGATCAGAACTTATTATCTTTGCCGCCACATCCGCGGCCTTTGCAGTCGAAAATGTGACCACCTTTGCCTGAGTTTCCTGCTCTATCGTGTCGCTGTAATCATCATCTAAATTCACGGCCGCCACAGTGTTTTTTTTGCTGCCTGTCCCCAGGTTCCGAAACAGGGACAGTTTTGCGTCAAAATATGATTCCATGGTCTTGTGAAAATCCAGATGGTCGTGGCTGAGATTGGTGTAAACAGCAACATCAAAGTCTATCCCTCTTACCCTTTTTAAAGAAAGTGAGTGGGAAGAAACCTCCATGACCACATGCGTTATGCCGTTCTTTACCATATCAGCCAGTATCCTTTGAAGGTCCGCTGATTCCGGGGTGGTAAGCTTTGAGCCTATAGAAACATCCCCTATCTTCATCTCGACCGTGCCGATAAGGCCCGATTTGATACCCGCGGCCTTAAAGATGGAATCGATCAAATAGGCCGTCGTTGTTTTGCCGTTGGTACCTGTTATCCCTATCAGCTTTAATTTTCTTGAAGGGAACCCGTAAAAGGCAGCCGAAAGGTCGGCAAGGGCCGATCTGGCGGAAGGAACAAATACTGCTGGGACCCCGTACTCTGAGTCCTTTTTTGCGGCTTTCTCAACTACAACTGCGCCGGCCCCCCTGCTAACTGCCTCCGGAATGAACCTGGTCCCGTCGGCAGTGAACCCCGGGACAGCCACAAAAAGGTCGCCAGGACTAACTTTGCGGGAATCATAGGAGATGCCGGTGATATCAATTCCTAGATCGCCGTCAAAAGACAGGGTTTTGGTGTTGGACAATAGGTCTTGCAGCAACATTTTTATTTCCTCTGTATCGCCCGGTCCGGTTTGTTTCTGTCAGATTCCCATTTGGCCGGATTATTGCAAATATATTCCCTGATCCTGTTCAACGACCGGTCATCACGGATTATATTTTCATAATAATTGCGTTGCCACACATCATGCATTTTTAAATTGTTGCGCGCCCATTTCGTCACGCCGATTTTATATCCGCGTATTACCGCACCAATGGTTTTTGATGTACCGCGCGGCCGTGCACCGTCCTGTATTGGTAGGGGCGAATGTGTCCGTAGGGGCGAATAATTATTCGCCCCTACAAATACGGGGTTTCCGCACGCATCATTATCTATAACCACAACACCATGGACATGATTGGGCATTATAACGAACAAATCCAATATTGCATGGGGATAATGGAACGGTATTGCGCACCAATACATTTCGGCGGTTTTTCCCAAATTGTTCAATACCATTTTCCCATTTTTAACGGCCCCAAAAACAGGACCCCTGTTTTGAACGCAAATCGTAACAAAATATGCGCCGTCCCGGGAATAATCATAACCCTTTAACCTGATTGACCGCCTGTGATGGTCCCCAAACACATTCATTATCTTGTTTCCCCCTCCACCACCTTTATCTCATTTTACGAATAATATTGCGTTCATGTTCACCTACTCCCCCAGCGAATCCGACAGTTTGCCTTTTTTTATGAGAGACCTTGCGCTCGTGTAGCCCTCAAGGGCAAGGTTGAAGAGTTTGTACCTGGCCTTGCCGAACGGCAGGTCAAAGGCGCCGATGAATTTTCGAGTTTTTCCTCCAAAGCCTTTCTTGAACTTATAAACCCCCCAGAGAGGATGGTTCAGCGTCGGGTTTGCCGGAATTCCCCATAGGTCATATTCTTTATAGCCTCTTTCCTTGGCCCACTTGATAACATTCCAGTGGATCAGGTTGTTTGGCATAAAGTTCCTGTGTTCGTTGGAAGATGCCCCGTACATGTACCAGACGCGTTTGCCGAAAGCAAAGATAAAGACGCCTGCCACGGGGACTCTTCCGATATAGGCAAGGAAGATGGTCCCCATCCCGGAATTAATAATGAGTTCCCGCACTTTTTTATAGTAGGAGACAGGATGTATCATAAAAGAATCCCTGCTGCTGGTTATCCTGTAGAGGTCATAGTACTTTTCCACCGCACTTTCGGAGATATCCTCTTCCACCACTACATTCTTCTTTTCGGCCAGACGGATATTGTACCTGAATTTGCTCTCAAAGCCCGCCATCAGCTCGTCCTGGCTCTTTGTGATATCAAGAATTATCGTGGCCCTCGGCTGGACCTCTCTGTCGCTTTTGATGAATCCCAAGCTCTTTAAGTTGTCCAGGGCCTCTTTGTCATCCTCTTCTATCTCCGGGTCTATCCTGTAAAAAAGCGCGCCTTTTTTTTCGGCCTCTTCTTTGACCGCATCTATCAGCTGCCTGAGCTTACTTTTGTCATGAAAGTCGACTAACGGCCCCCTTGGAGAGTAAAGAACGCACTGTCTAATGAGAGGAAGTTTTCTTTTAAGGATCGAGGCCCCTGTTTTGCCGTCCAACTCTATGCGCAAAGCCTCCCAGCCAAAACACTCTTTTAACTGCCCCCATTCGTAGGATTGGAGTATCTGCGAGTTTGAGGCGGCAAGTTCGTTCCAGCTGTCCCTGTCCATAATGGAATTTTAGCATAAATTGTATGTTTAGCCCTCACCCCCTGCCAGACAAGTCTTTAGTGTGTGTGTGTCTTGAGTAATTAGCGCTCAAGACTAAAGACTCACACTATTGCTCAAGACTTAAAAGGGCTGGGGTGAGGGTTTATTAATCATACTTATTTGAAATTTTAGCGCCTGGCGGATATAATGACAACTATGATCCTGGTAATAGACAATTACGATTCCTTTACCTACAACCTCGTACAGTATCTTAATGAACTGGGAGCCCAAACACAGGTCTTTAGGAACGACAAGATCACTATCGATGAGATAAAGGCTCTTGGTCCCGAAAGGATATTGATCTCCCCTGGGCCGTGCACTCCCCAGGAAGCCGGGATCTCGGTGGATGCAATTAGAGGCTTTGTCGGAAAACTGCCCATCCTTGGGGTATGTTTAGGCCATCAGGCAATAGGCGCGGCTTTCGGAGCAAAAGTGATAAGAGCAGAGAACATAATGCACGGCAAGACCTCGCAGATCCATCACGACGGAAAAACCATATTCAAAGGACTTAATGACCCGTTCACCGCCACCAGATACCACTCTCTTATTGTAGAAAGGCAGAATTTGCCCGGATGCTTTGAGCTCTCCGCCTGGACAAAGGACGGGGAGATCATGGGACTTAGACATAAAGAATTAAAAGTTGAAGGGGTCCAGTTCCATCCGGAATCAATACTGACAAAAGAAGGCAAAAAACTGCTGGCTAATTTCCTTGCTCTCTGACAAAGACCTTTATTTTTCCCTCTCCTATTTCAGCAAATTCCTCATGGTCCCTAAGACAGGAGGTCTGCTCATCAAAAACCTCTTTTAAAAGGTCCAGCACTTCTTTGATATCTTGTTCGTCCGACATCGGGTTGCTCCGGGAAAGGAAAGGTCTTAAAACTTTATCGTGGTTTAATAGAAGAAACTTGCAGGAATTTCTGAAGCGCCTCCGGGACTTTTACTGAGCCGTCCTCCTGCTGGTAGTTCTCAAGTATAGCGGCCAGGGTCCTGCCCACAGCAAGGCCCGAACCGTTAAGGGTGTGGACGAATTCCGGTTTTGCCTTTGGTCCTCTTCTCAGTCTGATACCGCCCCTTCTGGCCTGAAAGTCCGTAAAATTGGAGCACGAAGATATTTCCCTGTACCTTTTCTCTGACGGGAACCATACCTCAAGGTCATAGGTCTTTGCGGCCGAAAATCCGACATCCCCGCCGGCAAGGGCCATTACCCGGTAAGGCAGCTCCAGCAGTTGAAGTATCTTTTCGGCATCATTTGTAAGGGACTCGAGCTCCTGAGGAGAAGTTTCGGGCAGGCAGAACTTGACCAGCTCTATTTTGTTGAACTGGTGCTGCCTTATTATCCCTTTTACATCCTTGCCGTAAGAGCCGGCTTCCCTGCGAAAACATGGGGAAAACGAAACATATTTTAGAGGCAGGCTTTCTGCGGCGATCACCTCATTGCGGTGCAGGTTGGTAACGGATACTTCGGCGGTCGGTATAAGATAGAGGTCATCGCTTGTTTTGTAAAGTTCGTCCTCGAACTTTGGCAGCTGCCCCGTTGCCTTCATGCTGTCGGCGTTCACCAGAAAAGGTGTCATGACCTGCTCATAGCCGTGCGATCCCGTGTGGACCTCCAGCATAAAGTTGATCAGCGCCATTTCAAGAGCCGCGCCGGCGCCCTTAAGCACCACGAACCTTGAGCCCGACAGCTTTGCCGCCTGCTCAAAGTTGAACAGCCCCAGTCTTTCTCCTGTTTCTTCGTGCGGTTTGGGTTTGAACTGGAATTCTTTTATCTGGCCCCATTTTCTGATCTCCGAGTTAAAGGTTGAATCCTTACCCACAGGCACCGATGCTTCAAGTATATTGGGAATGACAAGCGCCCTGTCAACAACCCGCTCCTCCAAAAGCTTCAACTCCTCAGAAATAAGCTTAAGCCTTTGCGAAAGCTCTTTCATGGAGTTAAGCGCGCTTGAGGCATCCTTTTTTTCGCGCTTTAAGAGCGATATCTTTTCAGTTTCCTGGTTCTGCCGGCTTTTTAGGTTCTCGTATTCCTGGGTCTTTGTTCTCCAGGCCGAGTCGGCCTCCAAAAAGCTCTCAAGCAAAGCTGCCGGGGCCCCTCTTTTTTCGAGAGACTCCCTTACCTGCTGCGGATTTGCTCTTATGGCCTTTGGATCAAGCATTTTTCATTTCTTACCCGAACCTGAAGGTTCGGCTCCGGTTTTCTTTCCCCAAGGAGCCGACACTTTAGTGTCGGGTCCGCTGATCGCTCCGTCGGGCTTTTTCTTCACAAAACTCCCGAACGGAGTGTCTTCAATTATATACCCTTTAGCCTCTATCTCGGCCCTTAATTTGTCAGCGAGTTTAAAATCCTTCTCTTTTTTGGCGGCGGTCCTTTGCGCCACAAGGTCGTTGATGTTGTCTTTGACCTCGGCCTTTTTTTCCTTTATGCCAAATTCCATCACATTGTTGAACTCCTCCAGCTGCAGCCTGATGTTGTTTATATCCTCGGTAGATAGTTTGAACCTGTTCTCGTTGTAGGCCCTTATCAGGTCAAAGACGGCGGCCAGGGCCTCCGGGGTGTTAAAATCCCTGTCCATGGCGGAGATGAACTTGAGTTTATAGTTCTCCACATCTATCTTAACGCTGGACCTGTCGTTCTTGCTTGATCTGAGCATAAAAGCCATGTCCTCATAAGCGTTCTTTATTCCTTCCAGCGCCGAGGCCGCTTCTTTTATCCCATCCGGGCTAAAATTGATCGGGCTTCTGTAATGCGATCTGATGAGGAAAAATCGCACCGCCATGGGGTCGAATTGCTTGAACAGCTCCGACAGCGTAAAAAAATTGCCCAGGGATTTTGACATCTTTTCCTTATTGATGGTTATGAAGCCGTTGTGAAGCCAGTATTTTACAAAATCGCCTTTCCCGCAGCACTCGGCCTGGGCTATCTCGTTCTCGTGATGGGGAAAGATGAGGTCGGCTCCTCCCCCGTGGATATCGATCCTTTCGCCCAGGTATTTGCGCGACATGACCACGCATTCGCTGTGCCAGCCGGGTCTGCCTTTGCCCCAGGGAGAATCCCAGTAAGGCTCATTCTCTTTTGCGGCTTTCCACAGCACAAAATCAAGAGGGTTCTTCTTCTTTCCGCTTACTTCCACCCTGGCGCCGGCCTGCATTCCTTCAAGGTCCCTGCCCGACAGCTTGCCGTAGGCAGGATCCTTGCTTATATCAAAGTACACATCCCCTCCGCTTTGGTAAGCATGGCCGGATGACACCAGTCCTGCTATGAGATCAACGATACCTTGGATGTTCTCTGTCGCCTTTGGATACTGCGCTGCTTTTTTGATCTTTAATTTGTCCATCACCTCAAAAAATGACTTGGTATAGGTATCGGAGACCTCCTCTATAGTTTTGCCGAGCCTGTTGGCTTTTTCGATAATTTTATCGTCTATGTCCGTTATGTTCTGGACATAATTTACTCTGTACCCGCTGTATTCAAGATATCTTCTGATAACATCAAAGGCGGCGTAGGCCCTGCCGTGGCCCAGGTGCGTCTCATCATACGGGGTTATCCCGCAGACATACATGCTGACATCGGGCGCTTTGGCCGGAACAAAAGGTTCTTCTTTTCTTGAGAGGGTATTGTAGACGCAAAGGCCCATCAGCAGCTCCCGAGCTTTTTTTCCAGTTTTTCTATCCTTGAAGAAAGCTCTTCGAGCGCTTTGCCCACCGGGTCGGGAAGGTCTCCGTGCTCCAGGGGATCTACTTTCTTGCCTTCTCTAACTATTATGCGCGCGGGGTTTCCCACCACGGTGCAATCAGGGGGAACAGATTTTGTAACAAGCGCTCCGGCTCCGACCCTGGAATTGTCGCCTATTACGATATTGCCCAGCACTATCGCTTCGGCCCCGATTATCACATTGTTGCCTATGGTAGGATGGCGTTTTCCCTTTTCCTTGCCTGTGCCGCCAAGCGTTACGCCCTGATAAAGGGTGACATTATCCTTGATGACGGTAGTTTCCCCGATAACGACCCCGGCGCCGTGGTCAATAAAAAATCCTTTCCCGACAGTTGCTCCCGGATGTATCTCTATGCCGGTAAAAAAACGGCTCAGTTGGGAAATGAACCTCGGAAAGAATGGTACATGCAGCCTGTAAAGAAAATGAGCGACGCGGTGAGTATAGATGGCCCACACGCCCTGATAGAACAGGACTTCAAAGATGTTCTTTGCTGCCGGGTCCCTTTCAAATACCGCTTTTATGTCATCGAACATTCCTGCTCCTCTGTACTACGCCATCGCGATCAGGGCATCAAGCTGCGGCGTTGTCCCCATGGCCACTACTATATCTCCGGGACGCACCAGGCTCTCGGCCTTGGGAGAGAGATCAAAAGCGCCGTCTCCGTTCTTAATGGCCAGGACCATCGCTCCGGTTATCCTGCGGACATTGGCCTCACCAAGGGTCTTGTTGGCCAGTCTTGAGGATTCTTTCACCCGTATCTCTTTAAGCCAGAACTCTATGTGGTCGCTGCCCGTGACAATGTCAAGAAAATCAACTGCGACCGGGGTAAGGGCCATTGAGGCCATCCTGCTTCCTGCAATGTAATACGGTGAAATAACTTTGTCAGCTCCGGCCTTTTTCAACTTGCTTTCGGATTCTTTGTTGCCGGCTCTGGCAACTATATAGAGCTTCTCATTCATATCCTTGGCGGCCAGGGTCACATACACATTTTCCACATCAGAGTCCGCTGCGGCCACCAGGCCCTTTGCTCTCTTTATGCCGGCCCGCTCAAGCACCTCGTCGGAAGACACATTGCCGATAATGCATGGGATGCCCCTTGTCTCTAATTCGGCAGCAGTTTCCGGCTTAATGTCTATTACAACATAAGGGATCTTTTCCGCTTCGAACTGCGAGGCTATCTGGTGCCCAACCCTTCCGAACCCGCTTATTATATAATGGTCCTTCATCTGCTCGAACATTTTTTCCATCTTCCTTCTCCTTCTTATCCCGGCTATATTGCCTTCCACAATGAACTCTATTATAGTACCGACGGCGTAAAAGACAGACACCACCCCGAACACAAGGAACACGGTGGAGAACACTTTACCCGCGGCAGAAAGGTGCACGGAGTCTATATAGCTTACCGCGAGGAACATCGTGGCCATGGTTATGTAGATGGAGTCCAACAGGTTCATGTGCTCTATGAACATGTAGCCCAGGGTCCCTATCACTATCGCGGAAAGGACAAAAGCCGCCGGGGTCAGGATCCTCTGAAGAGGATCGACATAATTGGCGACCGAAAGAGGCCCCTTGTTCTTCATAAAAGCCTTTGTTTAATAAGTTCTTCCGCTATCTGGACCGCATTGGTGGCGGCGCCTTTCCTGAGGTTGTCAGACACTATCCACAGGTCAAGGCCGCTGGGAACAGAAGGGTCTTTTCTTATCCTTCCGACCAGCGTGTCATCTATCCCGACACAGTCAAGGACCGTGGGATAGACTTTGTTTTCGGGATCATCCATCACTTTTACTCCGGGAGCTTTTGAGAGCAGGCTCCTGACTTCCTTGGCCGAACATGGTTTTTCAAGTTCAAGGTTCACTGCTTCGCTGTGGCCGATAAAGACCGGCACTCTTACCGTTGTAGCGGTAATAGCTATAGAATCGTCTTCCATGATCTTTTTTGTTTCGTTGACCATTTTGAGTTCTTCCTTGGTATAGCCGCTTTCCACAAAAGAGTCTATCTGTGGAACAGCATTAAAGGCTATCTGTTTTGGCAGGATCTTAGTTTCTATGGCCTTTCCGCTCACCCAGGCTTTTACCTGCTGTTCAAGCTCGTCAACCGCCTCTTTGCCCCAGCCCGATACGGCCTGGTATGTGGAAACAACTATCCTCTTTATCCTGTATGCATCATGGATCGGCTTTAGAGCGACCACCATCTGAGCCGTAGAGCAGTTAGGGTTTGCGATGATCCCTTTATGCCTTTTTACGGCATGAGCATTTACCTCCGGCACCACCAGAGGCACCTCGGGATCCATACGGAAGTGGGACGTGTTATCTATGACCACAGCACCCGCTTTTACAGCATAAGGAGCGAACTCCTTCGAGATAGAAGCTCCTGCCGAGAACAAAGCTATATCGATCCCTTTGAAAGAGTCTTTGCCTGCCAATTCTACTTTAAGGGATCTTCCTTTAAAAACGACCTCGGAACCGGCCGTGCGTGAAGAAGCCAGCGGCAAAAGGGATTTGACGGGAAAATCACGATCTTCAAGGACCTTGAAAAGCTCTTTCCCTACAACTCCCGTCGCCCCCAGCACTGCCACATTGTATTTTTTGTCAGACATTGCTATCCACTCCTTGCATTTTGTTTATTATTTTAACATAATAGTGGTATTGTTGACAATTTTCCCGGAGCAAGAAAGAATGAGATCGTCTTTGGTAAAATCAATATGCGTCCTTACAGCTTCCATTCTACTCTTTATGTCCTCTTTCACATCCCCTTGCTTTGCGGCCTGGAACGGCACCACGACCTGGCAGGATGTAAAACTTGGTTCGCCGGACACTTTTTTGCACCTGCTGGTAGGGGATCTCATCGGAGTAATGGTCCAGACCAATTTCCAGGAAGATGACCGGCACACTCAATTCGTCAAAGCCCTGCTAATATCGCTTTCGCTGGGAATGCTAAAGGAAAGCATGGACATGTACCAGCAGTACAAAAGCGGAAAGCCCCTCCACCTCCCTGATTCAATAAAGGACATGGTCATGAATTTTATGGGCGTTTTCATAAGCTTCAACTTTGATTTTGGCGCTCCAAAGAAATCCGTGACGAATGCCGGACATACGGTTGACCTTGAAGAACCTTTTGAGGGAGCGCCGCTTCTGGGAGAAAAGTTTGCACTAAGAAAGTGAAGCCCCTTGTTCTCCATGCTCCCTGCGTCAGGGCGCAGAAAACAGCCCCGCTTTGCACATCCGCTAATATCTTGACATGCAATGTACTGATGGTATATTAGGGATATCTCTTGAAGGAGACCTTAACTGTTAAAAAAAGCGATTTGTGTCAGTTGTGCATTCTTGCTTTTGTCGTCCATTTCTTATTCGAACATAAAGGCGACCGTTGACCCTACGGATATAGGCATAGGAGCCAGGCCCACCGGCATGGGCAAAGCCTTTACGGCGGTGGCCGGGGATGTTAACAACATTTTTGTAAATCCTGCGGGACTGTACTCACTAAAGGCGGTTGAGCTTACCAGCATGTACACGAACCTTCTCGGGGACATCAATTATTCCCTGCTCGGAGTTTCGTATCCAACTTCAGCCGGAACTTTCGGAATAGGCTATGTCGGGATCCAGACCGGAGACGTGATCGTCACGGGGCTGGACTCTTCCGGAAGGCCGGTAGACATCGGCAGCAGGATAGGCTATGCCAACAATGTACTGATACTGTCCTACGGCAATACTCTCGAAAGATGGGCCAGGCTCTGGAGACCTCTCAACGATATGACCATGGGGCTTAATGTCAAGCTCTTTTCCGAAAGCTTTCGCGGCACCGGGGGCCAGTCCGCGATCGGCACGGATCTTGATCTGGGTTTTACTTACAAGCCCAGGCCTTACCTGACTTTTGGCCTGCTAGGTAAGAATTTCCTCCATTACGAAAGCCCGATAGGAGGCACGCTTTCCTGGACCAACGGCACCAGGGAAAGCATTCCGGCTCTTCTTAAGCTTGGGGCGGCAATGAAATTTTTTGGCAATGACGCGCCCAAACAGTTCAGGGGGCAGGATATTCTTGGCTCCATAGATCTTGATCTTAACCCTAACGGAAGCTATCCTTCACTTCTTCATATGGGGGTGGAATGGCTGCCCGTGCAGTTTTTGGCCATCAGAGCGGGCCTTGAGCAGAGCTACGGGGGAGCGGGCGTTAACCCCGCAACGAACAATTTTACCGCCGGCATCGGCCTTAAGGCAAGGAACCTTTCTTTTGACTACGCGTACCGCAAAGACAATGTCTTAAGCGAAAATTCAAACCATTATATCTCTGTTTCCTACGCCGGCCCGGACATAAGCTCAAAGAAAGGGCCTCTTGTCAGCATCTCAAGCCCGGAGGACAAGCTCATTTTAAGGAGCGATCATGTTGTACTTTCGGGGACAGCGGCCCCATCGGTGAACCGGATAGAAGTGAATAAGGCTGTTGTCCCTTTTGACAAGAACAGCAAAGCCTTTAGTTCAAACATACCTCTTTCTAAAACAGGGAAAAATCTTCTGGTCATAGAAGCCTATGACAAGAACGGAAAGCTTCTTGGAGCAAACACAAGAAGGATATTAAGGCTTGCAAGCTTTAAGGATGTCGGAGAAAACTACTGGGCTCGGCAACAGGTAGAATACTGCGCCACTGCCGGCCTGGTAACGGGTTATCCCGACGGCAGCTTTATGCCCGACAAGACTTTGAGCAGGGCCGAATTATCAACGCTTATGGTCAAGAGCAAAGGGTTGTCAGCCCCATCTGCCTCAAAAAGCGGGGCCTTTCCAGATGTTGCCTCAAACAACTGGGCCGCCGGTTTTATCAGTACAGCGAACGAGAACGGTTACATTCTGGGGTATCCTGACGGGACATTCAGGCCCAGCAAAACAATAACAAGGGCGGAGGGGATCTCCGTCATCGCCAGGTTTGACGGCCTTTCAGGCATAGCACCCAAAGAAAAACCGTACTCGGACCTGGGGACCGATCACTGGGCTGCCGGTTCAGTAAGCGCCGCCAAGGAAAAAGGCTTGCTTAACTTTGTTTCTTTCGACACTCTGCTGCCGGATCAGGGCCTTACCAGGGCCGAAGCGGTCGATATGCTGGGCAAGACCGGCCCCGGCAAAGAAAAGATCGACTGGCTGCTTAACTGGAACAAAGGTTTTGACACTACCGCAATAGCCGCCATCAAAACTATCGAAAAGACCTCAGCCGAGGTGAATATAAAGGCAATACCGGATGTTCCTTCAGGGTACTGGGCAAAACCCGCCGTGGACTATGTTATAGGAGCAAGGATACTTTCCCTCTACCCTGACGGGCTCTTTAGGCCGGAAAAGCCGATAAACAGAGCCGACCTTGCAGTGATGCTGGTAAAGTCCAAATTCTCCGGGTTCCCTCCTGAAGGCACAAAGGAGCTTTCATTTACAGATGTTCCCCCGGGGCATTGGGCAAAGAGGATGATAGGGGTTGCAGCCGGCCAGGACCTTATGAAAGGTTATCCGGACAACACCTTCAGACCAAACAACAATATCTCGCTGCTGGACGCCGTCTATGCCTTTGGCAGGCTGGGCAGACTGGCCGAGGCAAGACCCTCCGGGAATGTATATTCGAACATTCCGGAAGACCATTTCGCTGCCGGCCGGATAAAAGCGGCAAAGGACAAAGGACTGCTCGAATTCGTACGGTCAAAGGATTTTCAGGTAAATGCCCCGGTAAGCCGGGCCCAGGCTGCCTGGATGCTCTACAAGCTTAAAAACTAGCGCAAAAAATATGATATAATAATTCCGTGAAAGAAAAAACGCATCCAAAATACCAGATAGTAGAAGCGGCCTGCGCCTGCGGCGCGGTCTACCAGATAGGCTCAACCAAGGACAAGATCCGCGTTGACATCTGCAGCAACTGCCACCCCCTCTTTACCGGAAAGCAGAAACTGCTCGACAGCGAAGGAAGAGTGGAGCGGTTCAAGAAGAAATACTCCCAGAAGCCCGTTGCCCCAAAAAAGAAAAAGGTAAGAGCAAAAAAAGAGGACAGGAAAAAGAAGTAGGCCGTCCGTTCCTTTTGCTCCCCTCCTTTCAAAATGAAGTTCTCCGAAAAACTGGAAAAGCTGGAAAAAAGATATACAGACCTTGAAACCCTCCTTTCAAGCCCCGAAGTATTAAGCGACAGAGAAAAGATAGAAAAGTACAGCAGGGAATTCTCGGACCTAAGGCAGATCGTACAAAAGTTCCGCGAAATAAAGAGGCTATCCAAGGATATCCAGGAGATAAAAACATCTAAAGACCCGGAACTCAAAGAACTTCAGAAAGAACTGGAAGAAAAGAACGACATTGCGGAAAAAGAGATAGAGATCCTTCTCCTGCCCAAGGACCCCAATGACGAAAAGAACATCTTTGTCGAGATCAGGGCGGGCACCGGAGGCGAAGAGGCCGCCCTTTTTGCGGGAAGCCTTCTGCGCATGTACCTTCGGTACGCCGAAAGAAGAGGCTACCAGACAGAATTGATAGAGTCCAACCCCACGGGGCTGGGAGGCTACAAAGAGGTCAGCTTTGCCGTTAAGGGCAAAGGGGCCTACAGCAGGTACAAGTATGAAAGCGGCACCCACAGGGTGCAGAGAGTCCCTGCCACAGAGTCATCAGGCAGGATACATACATCCGCGGCAACCGTTGCAGTACTGCCCGAAGTGGAGGATGTTGAGATCAAGATCGAGGACAAGGATATCAAAATTGATGTGTTCAGGTCCGGCGGGGCCGGCGGGCAAAATGTTAATAAGCTCAGCACGGCCATCAGGATAACGCATCTTTCCTCAGGTATAGTGGTCAAGTGCCAGGACGAGCGCTCCCAGCACCAGAACAGGGACAAGGCTATGAAACTCCTGCGCTCAAAACTCTATGATATGGAAGAAGCCAAGAGAAAAGACGGCATTACCAGCATGAGAAAGATCCAGGTCGGCTCAGGGGACAGGAGCGAAAAGATAAGGACCTATAATTACCCCCAGAACAGGATAACCGACCACAGGATAGGCCTTTCGGTCTTTAATATTACCGAAGTCCTTGACGGCGCGCTTGACGAGATAGTGGACGCCCTGGCCGCAGCCGACAGGATAGCCAAGCTTGAGACCGCCTCAAAATGAAGTGGACCATACAGAGCCTTCTGGACTGGACCACAGAATATTTTACCAAACACGCCATAGAACTGCCCCATCTGGAGGCGGAAGTGCTTCTTGCGCATGCGCTTAAACTCAAGCGCATAGACCTTTATGTTCAGCATGAGAGAGTGCTAAAGGCTGAAGAGCTGAAGGCTTTTAAAACCCTGATACTGCGCAGGACCAAGAAAGAGCCGATCGCTTATATCACCGGGCACAAACCCTTTATGTCGCTCGACTTTAAAGTGAACCCCGATGTCCTTATTCCCAGGCCGGAGACCGAAAAACTTGTGGAAATAGTCATAGACATCGCAAAAAAAGAGGACCGGAAGTTCAAGATACTTGACCTTTGCTGCGGCAGCGGGGCCATTGCAGTAAGCATTGCAAAATATTTGGAGAATGTTTTAATATCGGCTGCTGATCTTTCCTCCAAAGCCATAGAGATATCCCGTTTGAACGCAAAGAACATGGGAGTAGAAGACAGGATCAATTTTTATTGCGGAAACCTGTTTGAGTCGCTTCCCGCAGGTGAGCGGTTCGATATTATTGTTTCCAACCCTCCATATATTCCTTCATCAGAAATTGAGAAACTTCAGCCGGATGTCAGATTATTTGAACCCAAAGCAGCTCTTGACGGCGGGCCTGACGGGCTTGGTTTTTACAGGGTGATCACAGCCGGAACCGGTAGCCGCCTGGAGAAAGGTGGCAGTCTTGTACTGGAGGTCGGGCAGGGACAGGCAGGGCCGGTATCTGGGCTGATAAGGGAAAGCGGCCTGCTTGAAGAACCCAGGATAATTGAAGACTATAACGGGATCGAAAGGGTTGTCGTAGCCAGGACCCGACGCTAAAGCGTCGGCTCTTTTTGGGAAGGGAACAGGAGCCGAACCTTTAGGTTCGGGTCAATATACCAACCTGATATAATATAAACACCATGAAGATCGTCCATATCTCCGATACCCACCTGGGCTCGTCAACATACAGAAAGCTTTCGGCGGATGGTTTTAACCAGAGAGAAGTGGACATCTGCAGCGCCTTTGAGAGCGCAATAAGCAAGATAATAGAAGAGATAAAGCCGGACCTTGTCCTTCACTGCGGCGATTTGTTCGATGTCGTAAAGCCCACCAACAGGATACTTAATTTCGGCATAAAACAGATACTCCGTCTTGTACAGGCAGGCATAAGGACCGTGGTTATCTCGGGCAACCACGACAGCCCCAAGCAAAAATACATGGGCTCGGTCTTTGAGATCTTTGATCTGGTGGCCGGCTCAATAGAAGACAAAGAAGTATTGAAGATCTATTATAAAAACGAGTATAAGACGCTGGATATCGAAGACATAACTCTCCACATAATACCTCAATGTATAAGTGATGATATATTTAAAGCCGAACTGTCAAAGCTTTCCCCCGTAAAAGGCAGGAAGAATATCCTGATGCTGCATGCCGGCGTAGCAGGGATGGAAGAATTCGCCCACGGGGATTTTAACGAGCTTTTGGTGGACCCGAAGTATTTTGAAGGGTTTGACTATGTTGCGCTGGGACATCATCACGGGCTGCAAAAGATACGAGGGTTTGATAACGCGGCTTACTCCGGATCGACAGAAAGATTGAGCTTTAATGAAGTGGGCCAGCCTAAGGGGTTTATCGAACTTGATTCAAATGATCTGCCCAAGATCAAACCTCACTTTCTGGACAATATTAGAATAATGAGAGAGCTCTCCCCTATTGATGCTTCAAACAAAGACACGACACAGATCATGGAAGAGATCGAAGCAGCGATAAAGTCCTTTGACGTCAAAGACAAGATAGTCAGGATAAAAATCAATAATATCGAGCCGCATATACTTGAGAACATCAACGACAGGCAGATAAGAGAATGGGCCGCCGGCGCGCTTCATTTTGAGCCCATATATGAAAAAGCCGCCAAAGCCGGTGAAAAAGCAGAAATAGTAAAGCCTTCTATCGGCGGCATAAAAGAAGAGTTTGTGGATTATATTAATGCCTACAACGGCCTTAAAGACGACGACTTGGCATTTTATAAAGCCAAAGGAATCGAATACATCGAGGCGGCGATACAGGAATGAGAATATCATCAATACACCTTAAGAATTACAGACAGTTCAAAGATGCACATATAGAATTCCCCGACGGAGTGATCGGGCTTGTAGGGCTTAATGGGACAGGGAAATCATCTCTTGTTGAGGCGGTTGCCTGGGCGCTTTTCGGAAATATCGCGTCCAGGACGGATAAAGAGGGAATTAAAAGGACCGGAGCAGTGCCAAGCGACCCGTGTGAAGTATCTTTGGAAATGGAGATCGGACCGGATTCTTACAGGATAGTCCGAGCTCTAAAGGGTTCTTCCCAGGCCGGAGCGGCAAGCGTTTTTGCCAACGGTAAAAAGATCGCTGATTCCGTAAAAGGCTGTGAAAAAGAGATCGCTCACATACTGGGCATGGATTTTAAATCATTTTATACCAGCTTTTATGCCAAGCAAAAAGAACTTAACGCGCTCTCAGACCTTAACCCCAACCAGAGAAAGGACATCATCATCCGGATGCTTAGGATAGATGCGGTCGACCGCGCTATCGACAAAATAAGGGCGGAGAGCCGGGACACAAAAAAGATAATCGAGATAAGAAGGGCCTCTATTAAAAGCACAACGGACCTTGAGGCATTAAAGATGCAAAAAGAGAACGACCTAAAAAAGAACGCCGAAGAGACTCTAGCTGTCGTTAAAAAGATATCCGCAGCGCAGGACAGGGAAAATGAATTCAAAGACATCTTTTTAAAAGAAAGAAAGAAATACGAAACTTACAACGCGCAAAAGGTTGAACTGTCAAAATACCAATCCAGATCTTCGGAATTAAATAAGAAGTCGGAAGAAATAAAGGTGCTGATAGCACAGATAGCCTCGCTTGAAACTCAATTGAAAGAGATCTCCCCTCTTGTGCTTAGATACGAAGAACTGGACAAAAAAGATAAAGAAATGGATGAGCTGCGAAAGAGCGAAAAGGACGAATTGTTCAAAGAAAAGGCCGCCCTAAAAGAACAGCTTGGGATGGCAAGCGGCTCGCTTGAATCCCTGCGCAAGACATACGAGGAGCTGGGACAGAAGAAGAAAACAGTAAAAGCATCGGGCAAAGGCTCCAAATGCCCCACCTGCAGCCAGCCGCTACTAAATTTTGAAGACATTATTAAACACTATGATGAAGAACTTGAAAAGATCACCGGGGAAGGAAAAGCTATAGCGCTAAAAAAGAAAGAGATCGAAGCAAAGATAGCGGAGATCGACCTTCTGATAGAACAGCTAGAGCGGTCACCGCGCAAAAAAGCCGCAAAACGACCAAAATACGATCTTGAAGAGCACGATAAGATCAAAAGAGAAAAAGAAGCGGCAAAAAAAGCAAAAGACACCCAGATAGAACTCAAAGCCAAGATAGAAAGAAAGGCCGAACTTAAAGACTCTCTAAATAAGACAAATGAAGAGATAGCATTGGTCAAGGCCAAGATACTTAAAGTCGAGAAAGATATTGAATCAACTGACTACAAAAAAGAAGAGTACGAAAAGATAAACAGTGACTATGATGAGGCAAGGTCCCAGCTTGACCGGCTAAAACAGCAAAAGAGCAGATTTGACATAGAAAAAGCTTCTTATCAAAAGGAATATGAGGCCGTCATAAAAGAGATTAAAGAAGCGGAAATGCTGAAAAAGATAATAGAGAAAGAAATCAAGGACAGCGAGTTCCTAAGCCGTCTTGAAGATATTATGATCGAATACAGGACACACCTTATCTCCCGCATCAGGCCGCAGCTTATTGAAACTGCCTCATATCTTTACAGAGAGCTCACCGACGGCAAGTACACCGGACTGGATATTGACGAAGACTACAATATGAGGATCTTTGACGGGGGGTACCCCTACCCTCTCACCAGGTTCTCCGGAGGGGAGGCTGATCTTGCCAACCTGTGCATCAGGCTGGCCATTTCACAGCTTATCTCGGCCAGGGCTGGAACAGAAGGCGGCTTTATCATCCTTGACGAGATATTCGGCAGCCAGGATATTGTAAGGAAAAATTCTATAATGACGGCACTCAACCAGCTTAACAAGCAGTTCAGGCAGATAATAGTGATAACCCATGTGGACGACATCAAGGACACTTTTGAGCATGTTATAGAAGTTACAGAAGACGAGCTGGGGATAAGCAGCGCAAAACTACTTTAGGACCGCCGCCTGGTCAACCCCATCTATCTCTTTGAGGGATACTTTTACCTCTTCAGAAACGGGGACAGAGAGTTTTTTACCCAGATAGTCCGGCTGTATCGGAAGCTGCCTTCCTCCCCTGTCTATAAGAGCCGCCAGCTGTACCTTGGCCGCCCTGCCAAAATCATTAAGCCCGTCAAGAGCGGCCCTTGCGGTACGCCCCGCAAAAACCACATCATCGAACAGGATAACCACCTTATTGTCCACGCTAAAAGGTATATCCGATCTTTTTACCGTGATCCCTGCTCCCCTGGCGGCCAGATCGTCCCGGTAAAGAGAGACATCCAGGCTGCCAACAGGTATATCGACGCCTTTGGTCTCTTTTATAGCCTGCGAAGCTCTCTGTGCAAGAGGAAGGCCCCTTTGCAGGATGCCGATAAAGACAAGTCCTTTGGCATCTTTGCTGCTTTCCAGGATCTCCGAAGCCATCCGTTTTATGGCCTTGTTTATCTCGGCCTCGGTCATTATGGTCCTGCCCGGTTTAGTTGCCATGTCAGATACCAAGTTTCTGCAGGATCCTGCCAAAATCTTTTTCTATATCGGCCACCTTTTTTTCGCTGCCGGATTCAAAGTAGACCCTTGCTATGTCCTCGGTGCCCGAAGGGCGCACCGCTACCCACCCGTCCTCAAGCAATAATTTGACCCCGTCACTCTCTGTCCTGCCTGTCACTTTTTGGCCTCCCAAAGCCTCCGGGGCAGAGGTCTTGAGGAACCTCACCAGTTTTTCCTTATCGGGAGCAGAGATCGGCAGGTTCACTTTTTCGCCGGCGCAATCTCCGAATTTTGAGATGAGCTCCTGCCAAAGCTGGTCTACGGGCTTTTTTGTCTTAGCGACCATTTCGGTTATCAAAAGGTCTGCCAAAAGCCCGTCCTTTTCCGGGATATGCCCTTTTATCGAAAGCCCGCCGCTTTCTTCCCCTCCAAGTATCACTTCTTCCTTCATCATTATTTCTGCGATGTATTTGAACCCCACCGGGGTTTCGTGGACTTTTATTCGGTGCTTTTCCGCTATCCTGTCTATCATGTGGGTCGTTGCAAGGCTTCTTACGACAGAGCCGGTAAACTTTTTGTGCTCCACTAAGTACCAGAAAACAAGGCTCAGCACCTGGTTGGCCGAAAAAAAACTGCCGTGCCTATCCACCACTCCGAACCTGTCGGCGTCCCCATCCGTAGCAAGCCCGAGGTCCGCATTAAGTTCTACCACTTTTGCCGAAAGCTCCTTCAAGTTTTCTTCTGCGGGCTCCGGGTTTTTGCCTCCGAACAGCACATCCCTGTTCTCGTTAAGAAGCGTAAGTTTGCCGGCGGCTTTTGCAAGCAACTTTGGAAGAAGGACCCTGCCGGAGCCATGCATGGGATCATATACAATGTTCAGTTTTGCTTTCTTGATGGTTTCCAGGTCCGCGAATTTGGTTATGTACCTTTCATAGGCCTCATTAGGATCGAACTTTTCGATAGACATCGGAGCTGCCGGCTCCGGCTCCGAGGAAGAATTGGACAATCCTTCTATTTCTTTTGCTATTTCAGGAGAAGCGGGCCCGGCGTATTCGGGAATGAACTTTATTCCGAGGTATTTTGAGGGATTGTGGCTTGCCGTCAGCATTACCGCCCCGCAGGCTTTCTTATCACGCACAGAAAAAGCTATAACAGGGGTTGCGGCATCTTTGTCAGAAATAAGCACCCGTATCCCCGCCTTTGAGCAGATCTTTCCGATCTCCATCGCAAATTCATCCGCGAGGAACCTGGGGTCATAGCCTATTATGAGGGGATGCTTGTCCTTGCCGTGCTTTTTCAGGTATATCGCAATTGCCTTTCCAACGCGGCAGACATTCTCAAAAGTGAATTCTTTTGCGATCACCGCTCTCCATCCGTCGGTGCCGAATTTGATCGTGTCCATAAGCTGTATTTTATCATATAATTGACGATATGGACTACATGAGAGAGGCACTGAAAGAAGCAAAAAAATCCCTTAAAACGGGAGATGTGCCGATAGGCGCGGTCGCCGTGGCCAACGGCAAAATTTTGGCCCGTGCCCATAACGAAAAAGAAAAAAGAAACGATGCGACCGCGCATGCGGAGCTCTTGTGCCTGCAAAAAGCCTCAAAAAAGCTCGGGACCTGGAGGCTTTATGATGTGGAGCTGTATACAACGCTTGAACCCTGTGCTATGTGCAGGGCGGCTATGAGCCTGGCAAGGATAAAGAAGCTTGTCTTTGGGACAAGATCATTAAAAAAAAGGGCCAACCATAAGTTCCGGACAGTTCCCGGCAAGAAGAAGGAAGAGTGCGGGCTGATCTTAAGATCCTTTTTTGCCTCACTTAGGGACTAAAGCCCGAACACCCCTTCGGCATATCTGCCGGCAAAGTCACCGGCCCAGTCCGGAAAAACAAAAGCCGGGCTGGTAAAGGCCATAACCAACCGGCACCTCTGACCTATCTCGACAAGTCTTTTAAGCATGATCTCCTTGTCGGTATCTCCGACATAAGAGTCAAAGATATCAAGGTCAGTACTCGCTATGCATCCATTTTTTGACGGCAGAGAACCGGGGCAAACATCAAAAACACTGGAACTGAACAAAAAATCGCTTCCTTTTCCCCAATCATGCGTTTCTCTTATGCCGCTGTGAAGGAACGCAAAGGTCATTTCCGGACAAAGATGGTGTTTTAGGGCAGCGACATAATTTGATATTGTAACAGTGGAATCACGGCCCCCTGCGGTCGTTAGCATATGCTCTTGTAGTTTCAGGGGCGCATCTAGTGCGGGGAGCTCCCCTAAGATCTGAAAATTATTATCCGGATGGTCCGGGCGGTCCGTGTGCAGGAACAGTTCTCTGCCGCTTATCAGCCCGTCTTTCAGCGAAAGAAGAGTAAAATAATAGGCAGCGTTGTGGTGCGTTCCAAGATACATGCGTCCGGCCCCGGATTCTATAACCGCGTACTGAAAGTCATTGATAACAAGATGAGACCCTGCGACCGGTATCTCGTACTTGGAATTATCTCCCGCATACCGCGGACACAGCCTAAAACCGTACTCGCGCTGGTAAAAGCGTACCTGCCGCCCTCCTGTGTTAGTAAGGACGCGTAGAGGACCCGCTTCGATCGGTCCGTTTGGCATAAAAGACATCCGCTAATATATCGGACGTCTAAACAAAGGATTTCAAATTTAGAGAGGAACCGCAACGCCAACTCAGGACTTGGCCAGTCCCCAGTTCTTTCCGCTGCCGCAGTCAACCTTAAGAGGCACAGCCAGAGGCACGGTCTTTGACATGGTCTCCACAACAAGCGTTGTAACGGATGCCGCAACTTCTTCTGGACACTCAAACACCAGCTCATCATGTATCTGCATTACCATTTTGGATTTTGAGTTTTGTGCTTTAAGTTTGTCATGTATCTGTATCATAGCGGCCTTGATGATATCGGCGGCGCTGCCCTGTACTGGCGTGTTGATGGCGGTCCTTTCCGCCATCTGCGCGATGCTCTGGTTGAGAGAGTTGATATCGGGGATGTAGCGCCTTCTGCCGAGCAGGGTCTCTACATAGCCGTTCTTTTTAGCGAATTCTATTGTTGAATCCAGGTATTTTTTTACCCCGCTGTATTTATAGAAATACCTGTCGATAAAGTCCTGAGCTTCGTTCTTTTTTATTCGCAGGGCTTTTGAAAGGCCGAACGCGCTCATCCCGTATATTATCCCGAAGTTGATCGTCTTGGCGGCGCTCCTCATCTCTTTGGTAACCTCTTCTATCTTCACATCATAGATATCAGCGGCAGTGGCGGAGTGCACATCGCGGTCTTTGATAAAGTCCTCCATAAGGTTGGGGTCCCTGCTTAAGTGTGCCAGGATACGGAGTTCTATCTGCGAATAATCCGCCGACATTATCACGGAGCCCTTGTCCTGCGCCGTAAAGATCTCCCGCAGCAGCCTCCCTGTCTGGGACCGGACCGGGATGTTCTGAAGGTTGGGATCGCTGCTGGATAGCCTGCCTGTTGCGGTAACTATCTGATTAAAGGAAGCGTGTATCCGCTTGGTTGAGGGATCGATCAGTTCGGGAAAGACATCCACATAGGTTGTCTTCAACTTGTTAAGCTGCCTGAACTCGAGCAGTTTCTGCGCTATCTCAAAGTTGACCGCCAGCTCTTCCAGGACTTCGGCATCCGTAGAAGGACCTGTCTTTGTTTTTCTTAGAACGGGGAGCTTAAGTTTTCCAAAAAGGACCTGTGCCAGCTGCTTGGGGGAATTGATATTGAACTCCTCTCCTGCCATTACCAGGATCTCCGTTTGAAGCCTCTTCAACCTTGTTTCTATCTCGACCGAAATATCCTTTAATTTGTCCCTGTCGATATAGACCCCGTTTTGCTCCATTTCTACCAAAACTTCGATAAGAGGCACTTCTATTTTAGAAAAAACCTCGTAGAGCCCCTTCTCCTTCAATTCCTTTGCGAGCACCTGTGAAAGCTGCCAGGTTACATCGGCGTCCTGGCACGCATAATCAGCGGCCTCTTTTTCCGGCACACCCTTAAAGTCGGCGCTTTTGCTGGCATCCATCAGGTCTTCATATGTGGTCATGGTCCTTCCAAAATATTTTGCGCCCAGGTACTTTAAATTGTATTTTCCCGCTGTCGGGTCCAGTATATAGGCGGCCAGCATAGTGTCGCAGTCAACTCCTCTAACTTGGATCCCCAGAGCGCTGCCAAGCACTTCTATGTCAAATTTGACATTGTGTCCCGCCTTCTTGATATTTGCGTCCTCAAAGACCTTTTTCAATCCCTGCCGGACACCTTCCCGCGATATAAATTCTGCCGAAAGATAGTATCCGGTGTTCTCTTTGAACGAGACCGAAACGGCTTCAAGCTTTGCGGTCAAGGTGTCAAGGCTGTCCGTTTCCGTGTCAAAAGCAAAGCGGCCTTTTTCTTCGATGTTCTTTATCAGTTCGGCAAAAGACCTTTCGTCATCTATTATCTTATAGTCATGCCCTTGCGCGCTTTTCTTTGCCTTTTCTTCGCTAAGCGCAGAAATAACTTCGGGAGCCTCGGTCTTACCGTACTTCTTGAGCAGTGTCTTGAACTCGTATTTTTCAAATATCGGCCCTGTCTTATGCCAGTCCGTTACGGTCCTTTTTAATTTATCGATGTCTACAGCAATGGGGACATTACTGTCAAGTGTCGCCAGTTTTTTTGACAGTAGAGCAGAATCCTTGCCTGCTATCACCTTATCCCTGAGTTTTCCCTTTAACTTTTCCGCGTTTTCAAGTATGTTCTCTACAGCCCCGTACTCCCTGATAAGAGAGACCGCCCCCTTGCTTCCAATGCCGCTTATCCCGGGGATATTGTCAGAAGCGTCCCCCGCGATGGCCTTGTAATCCACGACCCTTTCCGGCGGGACACCCAGATGCTCCTCCACTCTTTTGGGATCATATAGAACGGTTTCCGTCACACCTTTTACGGTAGCCAGAACGCTTACCCGCTCCGACACTATCTGAAAGGTATCCCTGTCTCCCGTAACTATCACAACATCCGCATCTTTTGCCTTTTCGGCAATAGTTGCAATAATATCATCGGCTTCATAACCATCCAGTTCAAAGACCGGGATGGACAGAGATGACAGTATCTCTTTAACTATGGGCAGCTGGCTTACAAGACCTTCCGGAGCTTTCTGCCTGTTTGCTTTGTATTTGTCATACTGCTTGTGCCTGAACGTAGGTGAAGGCCTGTCAAAAGCCACCGCTATCAGGTCCGGCTCTTCTAAGAGTATCTTCATCAGCAGTCCGGTAAATCCGTAAGCGGCATTAATTTGAAGCCCGCCGGAGGTCTTCATGGTTTCGGGCAGGGCAAAAAAAGCGCGGTACAAAAGGCTGTTGCCGTCTATGAGGAACAGTCTGGGGATATTAGTTTTTTTCTCCAACTTGGTATCTTGAAAACCGGCTGATCTGGATGTTCTCTCCGAATTTTGCTATATGCTCCTTGATCAGTTCCCCGATGCTTTTTGAGAGCTCTTTGATAAAAGGCTGGTCTATAAGACAGACCTGCGAGTAGAATTTTTCCAGTCTTCCCTCGACCATTTTTTCCGCGACCTTTTCGGGCTTGCCCTCTGCAAGGGCGGCCGCTTTAAGGACTTCCTTTTCCGAATTGATCACGCTTTCGGGGACGTCTTCCCTCTTTAAGTACTGGGGGCTGGAGGCCGCTACCTGCATGGCGATATCCCTTGCAAGTGTAGAAAACTCAGGGTTCCTGGCCACAAAATCGGTTTCGCAGTTAAGCTCCACCATGACCCCTATCCTGCCGTTAAGATGGATATAGGCTTCCACAACGCCGTTGCCGGTCTGCTTGCCCGTCCTCTTGGTGGCGGAAGCAAGCCCCTTTTTCCTTAGCAGTTCTGCGGCTTTTTCCATGCTGCCGTCCGTCTCGACCAGGGCTTTTTTGCAGTCCATCATCCCGCAGCCGGTTTTTTCCCTTAGTTCTTTGACGGTATTTGGATCTATCTGCGCCATGATGTTATTTCTTTTCCTCGCCTTCCGTAGGTTCAAGAAAATCGTCCATTCCCAGTTCCTGTATCTCTTCTTCCTTTTCTATTTCGGCCGCCGCGGCTATTGTCTCCTCCGCGGTTTCCGAAGAAAGCGGAGCCTCTATAACTTCGCCCGGATGCGCTATTCTGCGCCCCTCGAGCACGGCATCGGCCATCACGGAACACAGCAGCTTAACGCTCCTTATCGCATCATCATTGGCCGAAATGACATAATCAATATAGTCCGGGTCGCAGTTGGTATCAACAACTCCTACAATGGGTATGCTAAGCTTTTTTGCTTCCTTAACTGCTATCATTTCCTTCTGCGTGTCAACTATGAACACTATAGAAGGCGGGCTGGCCATTTCTCTGATGCCTCCCAGGGTCTTGTCCAGCTTGGCTTTTTCCTTCCTTATATTGCTGACCTCTTTCTTGGGCAGTTTGTCAAAGGTCCCGTTGGCCTCCATCTTCTCTATTTCCTTCATCCTGGAGATGTTCTTGCGAAGGGTCTTAAAATTGGTGAGCGTTCCGCCCAGCCATCTCTGGTTGATAAAGAACATCCCGCATCTCTGCGCCTCGGCCTGGATGGCCTCCTGCGCCTGTTTCTTTGTCCCTACAAAAAGGACCGTGCCGCCTTCGGCAACGATCTTCCTGACGAATTCGTAAGCCTTTTCGATGAGCGGAATGGTCTTGTGAAGGTCAATCACATGGATATCATTCCTCGAAGAATAGATATAACGGGCCATCTTCGGGTTCCAGTTGCGCCTTGGATGGCCAAAGTGGACCCCGGCTTCCAGCATCTGTCTCATTGTTATAACAGCCAAGTTTTTTCCTCCTGATAGAAAAATTATAACATATTTTCGAGGTATTTTCTGGCGGAGTCGGCGGCTGTTGCTCCGTCAGAAACTGCGGTCGAGATCTGCCTTAGGGACTTTTCCCTGACATCCCCGGCAACAAAGATCCCCGGCACCGAAGACAACATCATGGCATCGGAAGGCAGGAACCCGTCGCCGCCGGCCTTTAACGCTCCGGCAAGGAACCCGGTATTGGGTTCCTCTCCTATATAGACGAACACGCCGTCAACCGGAAGGTCTTCCTTTGTTCCGTCGAGCACATTCTTGACCGAAAGGCTTTCCACCTTGCCCTGCCCGTTTATTTTTTCTGGCACACAATTCCATTTTACCGAGATCTTAGGGTGGTCCAGAGCCCTGTCGGAGAGCACCTTGTCCGCGCGGAGCCGGTCCCTTCTGTGCACCACCACCAGACTCGAGGCAAAACGCGTCAAGAACAGCGCCTCGGAAATGGCAGAATTCCCGCCTCCTATAACAGCAATGGCCCTGTCCCGGTAAAAAGCGCCGTCGCAGGTAGCACAGTAAGACACTCCCCTGCCTCTAAATTCTTTTTCGCCGGGAATGCCGAGTTTTTTCGGTTCGGTCCCTGTGGCAATTATCAGAGCGCGGGACAAAATACTCCTGTCTGCAAGCAAGGTCCGTACTAACAGCCCTTCCTTAGATATCTTTACCACATCGCCAAAGACGACCTGGCACCCGAATTTTTTTGCCTGGTCCTCCAGCCTTTCGGAAAGCTCCATCCCGGAGATGCCCGAAGGAAATCCCGGGTAGTTCTCTATCTCAGAGATCTCCGCCAGCTGTCCGCCCAGGATGGCCTTTTCTATCAGCAGGGTCCTAAAGCCCGCCCTGCCGCAGTAAATGGCAGCCGTAAGCCCGGCAGGCCCCCCGCCTATTATCACAACATCAAGCGCGCTGTCCCTGTCTTTAAGCAGTTCCTCAAGCTGAGGAATTACACTGTTCTTTTCTGCAATGTTCATTTTTCCTCCTTACCGGCCTGTTGTTTTCCCGACCCGATAAGCCCTTCTTCTATCAGGACCGTGCTTTTCCTGCCCTTTATTGATATAGACTCGTCCCTTAGGTCTACCGTTACCGACTCGCCTTTCAACTCGCTGTCTTTTCTCCTTAGGAGGACGGAGCCTTTTAATGAAACCTTCTCCTTATTGATATTGTACAATGCCGAGGCTGACCTCGCTCTGATATCCTTATAATTGATCGCGGGATTCCCTGATGCCAGGATAGTGTTCGTTTTTTGCTCAAAAACCAGCTCGTCGCTCTTAACAGAGAGCTCGCCTCTTGATATCCTGGCGCTGCCGCGGGCGTAGATCTTTCCACTTTTGGCATTCACTTCGAAAGACGAGGCACGGACCTCTATATCCGGCACGCCTTTATTTTTCATAACCGCCACCGGTTCTTTTTCAAGTACCATTTTCTCCATTTCGGTATCGGAACTCATCGACCCGGCAGAGATAGCCACATTATCCCTTTCAAAAGACAGTCTGTCCTTTGCGTATATTTTCTTGTCGTCAAGGGACCAGACAAGCGAAGCTGTCTCGAACCTGGATATCCCTTCATAACCTAGGGGGGAAAAGACCTCTATGCTTTTCTTTTTCATGTCCCAAAACACCTTTGGCGCTATTATATTGAGAGACGGTTTCCCGTCCTTAAAAAAAATGCCGTGGATGCGGTCCAATTCCGCTTTTTGGGTAGAATTGTTGATATGAGAGGATTCAGCTCTTATTTCCCAAAACTTTACCCCTCCGGCTATTTCGGAAAAAACCGCCTCCTTCATCGACAGGTCAGACCTCTGTTTTTGGGATTCAAGTTTGTTCGAGATCCTTTTGGCAAGGTCCTTTTCCGGAGTAAATACCGCCCAGACAAAAACAAGAGAAAGGACTACGGCAAGGGCAATAAGAGAGGTTCTGCTGTTCATTTTAGTAGCCGAGGGCTTTTAGCCTCAGCGCTTCCATTGTTTCGGCAAATCCGGCGGCAGGACGGTTGATCTTATAGTATCCCTGTCCCAGTCCCAGATGGAAAGCCGCGACATTTGAATCTATCGAGATGGCTTTTTTCATGTGGTCAATTGCTTCATTCCATTTGTTCTGCTCGGCATAGATTATCGCCATATATCCCCAGGGCCACGGGCTGCCCGGCTGAATAGCGGCAATATTGCGCATTTCCTGGAGGGCATAATCCTGATAGCCGCCAAAATAGTAGGCAAAAGCCAGCCGGAACCTTGTCCGCCAATCGGAAGGGTTCTTGCTGACCATGGGATAGTATCTTTCAATAAGTTTTCTTGCGTAAGCGGTCTTATTTCCCGCCAGATCGGCCGTCTTTTTAAGCTGGTCCAACCCCTCCTGTATCTTATTGGTGTAGGCATAGGTTATAGCAAGGTCAAAATGCGCGTCAGGGGATGCCGGGCTGGCGGACAGGGCCGCCTCCTTTTTGGAGATCTCGCTCCTGAATTCCGGGGTCATGACCCAGGCAAACGAAACGGAGCAAAAGATCATAAGCGCTAAGATAACAGCTGCACATTTTCCTGTTTTCATAGGGTATTATTATAACATTAAAGGGCCCAAATGAAAAAAGTCAGAATAATAAAAGCCTTCACAAAAGCATCGATAAGAACAGCCGCCCGCAAAGCCGCTCAAGAGCTTAAAGCGGGCCACCTTATCATATTCCCGACAGATACTGTCTACGGCATCGGGGCTGACCCCGGAAATCCCCAAGCCGTGAGAAGACTGTTCAAGGCCAAACAAAGGCCCCTTTCCAAGCCTTTTCAATTGCTTGTCGGCAGCCTGCAACAGGCAAAGAAAGCAGCCAAAAAGATCACCAAAGAGGCTGCGGCACTGATGGCTTCCAACTGGCCGGGCCCTCTGACAATAGTTGTGGAGAAAAATAAGCAGGTGCCTGATACCGTGACTTCCGGACTTAAGACCGTCGGCCTGCGCCTTCCTGACCACCCTGTCGCCCTTGAGATAATAAAAGCCTTTAAAGGACCTGTCGCGGCCTCTTCTGCCAACCTTTCAGGCAAAAAACCTCCTAGGACCGCACGGGAAGCCGTCCTACAGATCAAAGACAAAGCGTCGCTGGTCATTGATTCGGGAAAAACTTTAAAAGGAGTTCCCTCAAGGATAGTTGATGCAACAGGAAAAAAACTTAAGGTGCTTAGATAATAGGCCTGCTTTTAAGAAAGTATCTTTGAAGCTTCCCGACAAAATTCTTCAAGGTCCGCAGAACACCCAAAAGTCGAAAGATTATGAATAAGATGAATCTCTGCTTCGCCGTTCGCTCTGAACGACAAAAGGCGGGACTGCAGCCCAAGGGCTTCTTTAAGCAGGGCAAGGGTTTCTATATGCATGATGTCCGAAACCGTGCCATGCCCCATTCTGAGACGGTATACCGAAAACTCCCCGACTGTCAGAGGCTCCCTGTAAGGCACCTTCATCGGGCCAAAGATCTCCCCCGTATCCTGATAGTATGCGCCAAGCCCGCTTTCCCATACGGCATGAAGCAGATCGCTGCTTTCATGAGGCTCCTCAGCTCTTAAAAGCTGGGGATAATAGATATAGGACAAACCCCGCGGATAAAAACCCATCACATGTTCTCTAAGTAACGGAAGAGAAGCCGGAGACTCATCCCTTACCGCATTAAAGAACCGATAACAGTTCATGAATTCCGTATGGGAGACCCCCTGGAACCTGAAAAGACCGAACTGCTGGTCAGTTATTTTGATCAGCGCCCCCGAAATGGCGTTCATACACGCTGTCGAAAGATAGGTCGCTCCGGTGCGTTCGGGGCTGACCCTGAATAATTCGCGGCTTGCCAGTATAGCCGCCTGGGTATTACCGGATTTTATTATATCAAAGACTCCTGACGGGCATCTCATAGAAGCCTCCTTAATACTTGTCGGTATTTTTGCGCGTGGATTTCAGAACGAAAGAGGTTAAAAGGTCAGAGCCACCTCATACCACTGGGTAACGACTACTTTGCCCTGGTCGGGGTCATAGGCGCGCTTGGCATTGGCGATAACCTGCGTAAAGGGATTGACTTTATAGCCCAGTTTTGTGGTTATTATGGCGCCTTCTCTAAGGTCAAGGCTTCTTGCATCCACAAAGTTAGGCTGATAGTAACCTGCGGCGGCAAAATACTGACTTCCAAGGTTGGCCGAAGCCTCGGCCTTAAGGGCACTGTTGCTCCCGTTGTAGCCCTCCAGCACCGCCCAGAATTTGGCGGCGCCAAGAACATCCCCCGTCAGGGAAACCTTATAACCGTCCCTGCTGATGCCGGCTGCTTCGTAAGAAACAATGTCGACCGGGTTGGTCTCATATTCCTCGTTGTAGTATTCAGGAACAAAGTCGCGGTCCAGATATCTTTTTTCCGCCTTAAAATTGAGCCTAGCCAGCGCCACATCGTATCCCGCAGAAATACCTGCAGAAAGGCCTCCCCCATGATTGTTAAGCCTGGCATATTCCGCAAAGAGGATCGAATTCAGGAAAAAAGGAGCCATAGCATCAACTCCCCAGCCTGATTGTGAGGGAAATACCTTCTGGGTCCCGTCCGGCTTTATCTGGTTGATACCGTCAGCATCGCAGACAAAATACTGTCCTAAGGTAAGGTAAGGCAGGACCTGCTGCGTTGCCCTCGCGCCGTAAACCCTTGACCAGGTGCCCAGAACCTCTATGCCGTAAATGCCCTTCTTATAATATGCCCTTAAGCCAGCCTGCTGGTCCGAAGGTATCAGCCCTCCCTTTAAGACCGTTGTATAATTGCTCATCAAAAGACCTGCCCCGTAGGTAACATTGCTGAGCAGCCCGTACCTTGCGCCCCAGTCCGGGGTCGCATATTCCAGGTATCTCACCACCATACTGTCTATCCCGACTTTATCTCCGTTGTACAAAGGCACATTGATATCAAAGCCCAAACCCAGTGCGCCGTATTTGAAATCCGGGTTCCATCTGAACACCGGGGCCGAAACCCCTCCGTTGTTCACGATGCCAAAGCCGCCGGCATTGGCAAATGTTCCCGCCATCAGCGGCCTGGTTGAAAGGGGATCGACAGAAACAGAGAACAGATTGACCGGATCGGCCGCTTGCGCTGCTTGAATTAACCCCGCCAACAGAATAACGGCCAGCAGTTTTTTCATCTTCCCCTCTCCTCTTTTCAATTTCTCATTGGAAATTGGTAATTGGTCATTGGAAATTGGCAATTGGAAATTGGACATTTCCCCGCATCAGTGTCTAAAATGCCTTCTCCCCGTGAACAGCATGACCATCCTGTTCTTATCCGCCGCTTTGATGACCTCTTCGTCCCTTATAGAGCCTCCGGGCTGTATTATAGCCGATATCCTGTGTTTTTTGGCAAGTTCCACCGAATCAGCGAACGGGAAATAGCCGTCCGATGCCATAACAGCCCCGGAGCAGGAGCTTCCCGCCATTTCCAGCGCTATCTTTGCGGACCCCACCCGGTTGGGCTGCCCTGCTCCTATCCCCAAGGTGGCGCCGTTCTTGGCAAGGACTATAGCATTGGATTTTACGAACTTGCAGATGCCCCAGGCAAAGAAAAGATCCTCGATCTCCTTCAGAGAGGGCTGCTTTTTGGTTACCGTCCTGATGTCGGATATTGTAAGCTCTGCCCTGTCGGCTTCCTGGACAAGGAAACCTCCCGCCACTTTTTTAAAGTCGCATCTTGTGCTGCGGTTAAAATCCGCCGGGCATTTTATCAGGCGCAGGTTCTTTTTTTCGCAAAGCACAGAGAGGGCACCTTTTGAGAACTCCGGGGCTATGATGACTTCCGCAAAAAGCTTGAACATTTCGCGCGCGGCACCTTCGTCAACTTCCCTGTTGCAGGCGATTATCCCCCCATAAGCGGATACGGGATCGCATTTGAGCGCTTTTTGATAAGCGTCCCTGACCGATCTTGAAGTGGCCACTCCGCAGGGATTATTGTGTTTTACGATGGCGACCGTCAGGTCGGCAAAGTAATTGACGATGCCGTAGGCTGCTTCCATGTCCAGGATATTATTGAACGACAGTTCTTTGCCGTGGAGCTTACGGATGTCAACGAGGCCCCTGCCCTCTGACCTATAAAAAGCCGCCGGCTGATGAGGATTTTCTCCATAGCGCAGGTCCATTTCTTTTTCCAGTTTCAACATCATTTCCTTTGGAAAGGATTCGGTATCCTTGACCGGCGACAGATAGGCGCTGATGGCCTCGTCATATCTGCCGGTCAAAAGGAACGCCTCCCTCTGCAGTTCGATATTGGTAGCCAGGCTGATCACGGAAGAATTGGAACCTAGCTCTTTAAGGATCCTGTCGTACTGGTCGGGGCTGGTGACAACGGAAACATGCCTGTAATTTTTTGAGGCCGCCCTTATCATGGCGGGACCTCCGATGTCGATGTTCTCTATGGCCTCTTCGTGGGTGAATTTTTTCCTGGCCACCACTTTTTCAAATGGATAGAGATTGATAACAACCATGTCTATCTGAGGAATGCCGTATTTCGAGAGCATCTTCATGTGAGAGGGATCGTCCCTTAAAGCAAGAAGCCCGCCGTGGATCTTTGGATGAAGCGTCTTTACCCTTCCGTCCATCATTTCCGGGAATTTGGTTATTTTGCTGACCTCAATAACTTTGACGCCTGCTTTTTTGAGCTCCCTAAAGGTTCCCCCGCTGGCTATTATTTTGAACCCGTGTTTTTCAAGCCCCTTGGCAAACGGCTTGATCCCCTTTTTGTCGAACACGCTTATCAACGCGTACCTGGCCTGCTTTTTCTTCATTCCTTTATTATCACCTTTCTGTCTTTGATGTTGACCCTGCCTTCCGATATCAATTGTATCGCCTTTGGATACAGTTTGTGCTCTTCTGTAAGTATCCTGGCGGACAGAGAAGCTTCTGTATCACCGGGCAGCACCGGCACGGTCTTTTGAAGGATTATCGGCCCCGTATCGCAGCCCTCATCGACAAAGTGGACCGTACAGCCGGACTCTTTTACTCTTGCCTCGATCGCCTGCCTCTGCGCATGAAGTCCCGAAAACGACGGAAGCAGCGCGGGGTGGATGTTTATGATCTTCCATTTGTATTTTTTTATTATCTCCTGCCCCACTATCCTCATATAGCCGGCAAGGCAGATAAGACCCGGGCTATAGGAATCTATTGTCTTAAGCAGCTGCGCTTCGTAGGCTTTTTTATCGGAATAATCCTTGTGGTTTACTACCACAGCCGGTATGCCGTGCTTTTTTGCCCTTTCAAGGCCCTGCACCCCCGGCACATTCGAGATGACCGCCTTTATCTGTGCCGAAACCTGTCCGCTTTTTACGGCATCAATTATTGCCTGAAGATTTGATCCCCGTCCGGAGATGAGGATGACCAGATCTATTTTTCTCACCGCATTTGAATTATAGCATACCGAAATCAGCCTCCAGATCTTACGATATATAGGTAAGAGGGGTAAGAGGACGGCAGAGAAAGGAGAGAGAAGATGGCAGAAGTATCAAGAGCTCAATTGGACAGACAGATGGCGGCTGCAAGAGCACAGGGACAAAGGAACAACACCATAACAAGAAGATGGGAAACAGCCTGTCAGGTTGTTAGGTTCATCGCAATGATCCCTCTTTTGCCGCTTACTTTGACAGGTTGCGCAGGGGCTGGGCCTGCATCAGGAACCGCGCCGGCACCGCAATCGAGGCTTGCCATAGACCAGAGCGGCAATGTTCATGTTTTTGTCGGGAACAAGGAAAGGACCCTTTATAAGGAGCCAGGTCAAGTACCCACAGAGCCAAAAACAATAGTGCTTTTAAGCGAGTCTACCCAGGCCGAAGTGCTTACTCTTTATGTAAACTCCAACGGCCTGCTCAAAATGCATAGAACATATACGCAAAGCTGCGGAAGCGGGACAGATCACAAAATGAAAGTGTCCGAGTACAGGACAGGAAATGCCATACCCCCCGATGCAAAGATCCTGAAAGACGTTAAACAGGTGACCGGCTGGCACTACAAAGTCGCAGTTGATGCCCAGGGCATCATTTATTCTTATATAGTAAATGACATCACCGGCCAGAGCCCTATAGCTCAAGGCGGAGGAACAATAATCTACTAGTGATCTCACGCTAATAAGAAGGGCATCCTTATCAGATGCCCTTTTTGTTGCACCCGGACGCTCCAAATGTTATTATTTCTTTATGAACTACAAAGGTCTCATCGACAAATACAGGCATCATCTTCCCGTCACGGACAAAACGCCGGTTATTTCTTTTTTTGAAGGCAACACTCCCCTGCTTTACGCGAAAAGACTCAGTGAAAAAACCGGGCTCAAAGTTTATTTAAAGTACGAGGGCGCAAACCCCACAGGGTCTTTTAAGGACCGCGGAATGACGATGGCGGTAAGCAAAGCCCTGGAAAAGGGTTTTAAGGCGGTTGCCTGCGCCTCAACAGGGAACACTTCGGCATCCGCGGCCGCCTACAGCGCAAAAGCCGGGCTGGACTGTATCGTGGTAATCCCTGGAGGAAAGATAGCGCTGGGCAAACTTGCTCAGGCCCTGATGCACGGGGCAAAGGTCTTTGCCATTGACGGCAATTTTGACAGAGCTCTAGAAGTGATCAGGGAGCTGTGCTCAAACTACCCGATTGAATTGGTCAACTCTATCAACCCTTACAGGATAGAAGGGCAAAAGACGGCCGCTTTTGAGATCTGCGATTTTCTCGGCTCTGCACCAGACTATCAGTGCATGCCGGTCGGGAACGCCGGCAACATCACCGCCTACTGGAAAGGCTATAAGGAATACAGGGATAGAGGAAAAATAAAGGCTCTGCCAAAGATGCTTGGATTTCAGGCGGAGGGATCTGCCCCGATAGTGCTGGGACATCCGGTGGAAAAACCCGAGACCGTGGCCACCGCGATCAGGATCGGCAATCCTGCCAGTTGGGACAGCGCGGTTAATGCGGCAAAAGAATCCGAAGGTTCTATCAGAATAGTGACCGATGAAGAGATACTGGATGCTTATAAACTTGTGGCATCGACCGAGGGAGTTTTTTGTGAGCCGGCTTCTGCCGCCTCCATAGCAGGTCTTTTGCGGTACGGCAAAGATATCCCGAAAGGCGCAACAGTTGCCTGTATACTTACCGGGCACGGTTTGAAAGACCCCGATAACGCTGTTAAAAAGGGCAGCGCCCTCATAAAAGCGCCTGCCAGCGCCAAAGAGATCGCAAAACTGCTGGGATACTGATGCCTGTTGTTTCTATAGTACGCTGCAATTCCTATATAGAAGCAGAGATCGAAAGGTCCGTAAAAGAAGCCGTTGACCTTATAGGGGGCATCTCTTCCTTTGTCAGGCCCGGCCAAAAAGTGCTCCTTAAGGTTAATGCGCTGATGGCAAGCGCGCCCGAAACCGCCTGCCCCACCCACCCCGCCGTGGTAAGTGCCGCGGCAAAATTCGTTCTGGACCTCGGAGCCGTACCCGTGATCGGCGACAGCCCGGGAGGATCAAAGACCGTTTTTGGTCATGTTTTCGAAACCTGCGGCTACAATAAAGTTGCTAAGGACCTCAATATAAAGACCCAGGACCTGAAAAAACTGCCCGTTAAGCAGGTCAATATTAAGCTCAGGAAGAAAACGATCAGCGTTCCGGTGGCAGACCTTTACGGAAGTTTTGACTCGGTCATCAATCTGCCCAAGTTCAAAACTCATATCCTGACCGTTACTACCGGAGCCGTAAAGAACATGTTCGGCTCGGTGCCCGGCTTCTACAAATCAAGGCTGCACTTTATCGCGCCCGGGATCGATGATTTTTCTTCCGTACTGCTGGAAGTATATAGGAACTCTCTGCCCTCCCTGACCATAATGGACGCGGTAGAATCCATGGAGGGCAACGGCCCCTCCGGGGGAAGAGCAGTAAAGACGGGAACCGTCTTTGCCTCTGACAGCGGCCTTGCGCTTGACATCGTATCTGCCCGCTGTGCGGGCTTCGAGCCTGCTGAACTTCCGGTGCTTGAGGCCGCAAAAAGAGCCGGTCTTGACACTGAGATCTCCGGTATCAGGACCGTCGGGATACAAATTACAAAAGGTCTCTTTGGCAGGTTCAAAAAGCCCGTCAGTGTTTACAGGCTTACAAAAAGGGTCCCTGCCGTGCTGATAGACGGGTTCGGCTTTATACTTAGGAGCATCAAGAACCTGCCGCAGATCGATAAAAAGAAGTGTATCGCCTGCCAGACCTGCGCCGTCAGCTGTCCGGCCGGATGCATCACTATTGTAAAAGACGCCAGATATGATATAAACTATAACAAATGCGTGGCGTGCTTCTGCTGCCACGAACTGTGTCCGGAAAAGGCCGTCAAGATAAAAAAGAGCCTGCTGGCCCGCGTTTTGTCGTTATGAACCAGGAAAAGCTAGACATAGTTATAACGTCCAACAGCCCGGGGGAGTTATACTCCTTTGTTCGGCCCTGCGTAAAAAGCATCAAAGCACTGCTTCCCTCAGCCAGGATAATCCTTGTCATAATGCCCTGTCAGTATGCCAGCGGCAGGGAAATAGAGGTGGCAAGAAGTTTTGAGGGAGTCTACGAGATCATTTTCCCTGAAGAGTTCAGGGCTTGGATGTTCAAGAACAAGCCCCCCAAAGGCATTACTTTTGCACAAAAAGGAGTACTGTTATATCTGGGAGGGGATCTGTTCCAGGCGGGACTGCTTGCAAAAAGACTCGGCTACAGGGCCGCTGCCTACATCAACGACAGGTTCGGCTGGAACAAGCTCTTTTCCAGATTTTTTGTCGCCGATGACAGGATGGCTGCAAAAGCCGCAAGAAAAAGGATATCAAAAAGCAAAGTAAGAGTGGTCGGAGATCTGATGGCGGACGGGCAAAGAGAAGAGGTCTCAAAAGAAAAATGGGGGCTTGATCCAAACAGGCCGGTCGTAACTTTTATGCCGGGCAGCCGGAGCGCGCACGCAAAGCATATGGCGCCGTTCTTTGTAAGGACGGCGGAATTGATGAAAGAAAAATGCGAAGCGCAGTTCGTCCTGGGACTATCCCCCTATATCAACCTTGCCTCTCTGGAAAAACACCTTAAGACAGTACCTGACAGCATGATAAAAGAAGGTCTGGGCTCTTCAGCCAGGCTCTCAGTCGAGAACGGTCAAAACTACCTCATTTCTCAAGCCGGGTCCAGGCTGCTGATAATGGACCGGGCCCCTTATGAGGCTATGGGAGTTAGCGATCTTATCCTGACCATTCCGGGGACCAACACAGCGGAGGCCGCCTCGATGGGCAGGCCTATGCTGGTACTGCTTCCGCTTAACAAAACCGAGGTGTTGATCTTTGACGGCCTGGTCGGAATTGCCGGGAACCTGCCTTTCGTAGGAGGAGGAATAAAAAAACTGACCGCCTATGTGCTCAACAGGCTTGTCAAATACACCGCCCTGCCAAATATCAAGGCGGGGAGTTTTGTGGTGCCGGAATTAAGGGGCAGATTGACCCCCGCACAAACAGCCGATAAAGCGCTCGGACTGCTTCAAGACAAAGCGCTTCTGGAGAGGACCTCAACAGCGCTGAGGGCCGTCATGGGAAAACCGGGGGCTTCAAAAAGAATAGCCGAGGAAGTCTCCCATATGCTGAATATGTCCGGCGGTCCAAATTTGTTATAATGATACGCATATGAAACTCTTGGCCCGCCTTCTTTCATATGTCCGGCCGTACACGGGACAGCTGTTCCTTGCCTTTATCTGCATGATCTTCTTTTCCCTTTGCAACATGGCCGTCATCCCCCTGGTAAGCCAGGTCTCCAAAGCGGTCTCCGACAGGAACTTCCCTTTTTTGAACTCTCTCATAGGCGCAGTGGTCCTTGTATTTTTTGTAAAGGGCATCTTCCAGTACGGGCAGGCGTATCTGTCCTCTTTTATCGGCCAGAGGGTGGTAACCGACCTGCGGGTCAAGATCTTTGGCCATCTGCAGGACCTGTCGCTGAGCTTTTACAGCAGGTGGAAGACCGGGGAGGTGATGTCCAGGGTGATAAACGACATCTCCATGATACAGAACGCCATCGTGGTCAGCGCCACCGAGATCCTGCCGCAGCTTTTGACGCTCGTCGGGGTCCTGAGCTATCTCTTTTATCTTAACTGGCAGCTTACTCTCATGGCCCTGCTGACCGTGCCGGTCTTTGTGCTTACCATCTCAAAGTTCGGTCAGCAGATGAGGGAGATAGGACGCAACGCCCAGAAGAAGATAGCCGACATTTCTTCCATTCTGCAGGAGACCATCTCGGGAGCAAGGATCGTCAAATCGTTCACCATGGAAAAGCACGAGGTAAGGCGCTTTGCCCGCGAGAGCGAACACAGCTTTGGCTGGTCCATGAAAGAGGCCCAGATAGACGCCACTCAAAAACCTCTTATCGCTTTTCTGCAGGTGCTTGCGGTTGTAGCGGTCATCTGGTACGGCTGTTTTCAGGTGGTGGCCGGAACAATGGCCTCTCAGGACCTGATAGCGTTTTTTGCCGGCGCCGTCCTTTTGATAGACCCCGTCATTGTCATCTCAAAGATCAATATCACCATGCAGAGAGCTCTGGCATCTGCCGAAAGAGTATTTGAACTCATAGACATAGTGCCGGAAATAAAAGATGCCAAAAACGCAAAGGACATGGGCAGGATAACGGGAGATGTGGAGTTCAAGAATGTAAGTTTTTGCTATGATAAAGGGCCCGAAGTGCTCAAGAACATTGATCTGGGCGTCAAAGCGGGCTCCAGCCTTGCGATAGTGGGGCCTTCCGGTTCCGGTAAGACCAGTTTTGTCAACCTGGTGCTGAGATTCTATGATCCTTTATCTGGCACAGTGATGGTGGACGGGATCGATATAAAGACGGTCAAACTGGCCTCGCTTCGCGATCAGATGGCCGTGGTCCCTCAGGAAACGCTTCTTTTTACAGCAACGATAAAGGAGAACATAATTTACGGGACGCCCGGCGCAAAGCTTGAAGCTGTGATCAGCGCGGCAAAGGCGGCCAATGCCCATGATTTTATTATGGCGCTCAAGGACGGCTATGATTCTCATGTGGGGGAAAGAGGCATGGCCCTTTCGGGAGGGCAAAGGCAGAGGATAGCGATCGCCAGAGCCATACTGCGCGACCCAAGGATCCTTATACTTGACGAAGCGACTTCCTCCCTGGACACGGAATCCGAGCGCCTTATTCAGGACGCGATGTCCCGCCTTATGAAAGGCAGGACGACTTTCATCATAGCGCACAGGCTATCGACCATACAGAACGCGGACAGGATCATCGTGCTCAAAGAAGGTTCCGTTATCGAGGACGGCACACACGAAAGCCTGATGGCAGGCGGCGGCTTCTATAAGAACCTCTACGAGTTGCAGTTCAGCAGTCAACAATGAAAATACTATTTCTTTCCAACGGGCACGGCGAGGACCTTATAGCCGCAAGGCTGATAAAGGAAATGCCGCAGCAAGAGATCGCGGCGCTGCCTATAGTGGGCGCGGGGCTTCCCTACGAAGAACTGGGGATCCGCATACTTGGCCCAAGAAAATCCCTGCCAAGCGGAGGTTTTATTTACCAGAGTTTTTCAAATATGATCAGGGATATAGCTTCAGGACTTGGCAAGAACACTCTGGACCAGATACGCGTCCTTAGGCAGCAGAAGGCGGAATTTGACCTTGCGGTCTGCGTTGGGGATATCGTTCCCGTCATCGGAGCGCTGTTTTCCGGTCTTTCCTTTACGTTCATGGGCAGCGCCAAATCCGATCATTATGATTACAGCTATACTCCCTGGGAAAAATTCATTCTAAAGAGATACTGTCTTATGAGCTACCTTAGAGACCAGAAAACTGCTGATAATTTTGCAAAAGCAGGCATAAGGTCCGCTTATCTTGGAAATCCCATGATGGATTGCTTCGAAGTGACAGGTGAGGATTTTGGCCTGGACAAAGAAACCCGCATTGTGGGAATACTGCCGGGCAGCAGACAGGACGCTAAATTGAACCTCGAAGACATACTGGCCGCGGCAAAAGAATTGGACAAGCTCGCAGAACGACAAAACATCAAGATCGCATATTTAGTATCAGTTGCCCCAACCCTTGACATGACCGAGCTAAAGACGGCCCTGAGCAGACTTGTCCCAAGCGCAGTCGAGGGAGTTGAAGGACCGGGACTTAAACTGATCTGTACACCAAAATTCGGCGATATTCTTAACCGCTCGGACATAATAATAGGCCTTGCCGGCACCGCCAGCGAACAGGCGGCCGGAATGGGAAAGCCTATTGTGGCTTTTGCCGGAAGAGGCGTTCAATACACGGCTTCCTTTGCCAAAAGGCAGACCCAGCTGCTGGGAGAAGCCCTGTCGGTAGTAAAAAGGGACCCTTCTGCGGTAGCCGGCGAGGTATTGTCCATACTGACCGACACAAAGCGTCATCAAAGAATGTCTGAGGTTGGAAGGTCAAGGGTCAGCGGAAGAGGCTCCAGCAAAAGAATTGCCGAAAGCATACTATCTCTTGCCGGGGCCCGTCCCAAATGAGGCTGGCATATGACCTTCTGGACCCGTTGGAATATAGCGGATCGGCTCTGATCCTTGCTCTGACAGGCTGCTATCCAAAAGTTCATCAGTCAGTGTTCGTTCAGGGAAGGAAGAACAGAAAAAAGATAGAGACCCTTCCGGGCGCCTTATTTGAACCGGACAGAGAGGCAAAAAGCGATTTCCCCTGGCTGAGAAAAGAGGCCGGACTTGCCTTCAAACTGGCGGAAGAACGGACAGACATACTGCTCTGTCCCGGGCCCCGTCTTACCTTGAGACAACCGTGCAAGACCGCGGTCCTTATACCTGACCTCGACCACATGATCTTTCCGGAGCACGGAATAAGAGGCTTAGAGAACCGCATCAGATGGTCCATCCAGAAGACCGCCGTAAAAAAATCCAACCGGATCCTCACCTATTCTTCTTTTTGCGCTAACCACATCTCAAGGCTCCTTGGAGTTGCTCCCTCAAGGATAGCCAAGATACCTGCCGCTGCGGACGGCAAAATGGCCCCTGTTTATGACAGGGACCTGATCGAAAGAACAAAAAAAGAGAACGGGATCAGCGGAGCGTACCTTATCTTTGCGGGCGGGTCGTCAAAAAAGAAGAATTTGAACGACCTGGCAGAAATACTGAAGCTTTTTCCCGATCTGCCTCGTCTGGTCGTTTCGGCAGAAGTGGACGAAGAACTAAAACGCCTGCTTGCCGGCGCCAGGCTTATCTTTACCGGCTTTAAGAACAGGACAGAGTTGGCCGCCCTGTATTCAGGCGCGATCGCCTATGTGACGGCTTCCAGTTATGAAGGCTTTCCCTGGGGGGCTTTTGAAGCAATGTGCTGCGGAACTCCTTCGGTCGCGTATGACAATTCCTCTTTCGGGGAAATACTGGGAGGCTCCTGCCTTCTGGCCGAGAATTCATCAAAGTCCTCGCTGGCAGCGGCAATAAAAAAGATCTGCAGGGACGGGCAACTAAGGCTAAAACTGCAGGCGCTTTCGCTGGAAAGGGCCAGGGCTTTTTCGCCCGAACAAGCCGCCAAAGAGGCGATGGAGGTGTTTTCTTCCATCCATAAGGAAAGTTATTTTCCGGATGAAAAATAAGACGAACATAAAAGCTCTGATAGAAGGGTCTTCTCTGCTGGAAAAAAGCTCTGAAGCCGGGCAGTATACTAAAAATCTGATCGAGGGTCTGGGCTTTCTTGAAAAAAAAGATCTTTTCTATGTCCGCTATCCGCTATCCTGCCTCTTCAGGAAAAGCCTGCTCAAGCTGAAACAGCATAACATTAAGCCCAAAAGAACATTTTTGCCGGGGGGCCTTGATCTCTATCACGACGCCTCGATGTCCTTTGCCATGAACAGCACTAAACCAATAAAGCGCATCTCCACCCTGAGAGGCTTGACGGTTCTATCCTCGGAAGGCCTGACAGATGAACATTTAAGAAGCATAAAGCGCGCACATCTAATGGCGTTGCTCCCACTTCAAGACGCTGTAATAGTAAGTTCAGAAAGAGACAGGCAGATCCTCCAGCAGGAATTCAACGAGCCCCATTCAAAGATAAGGCTGATCGAACAGGGGATCGAGCCTTATTTTGCTCCGGCTAATTCCTACGAGATCTCGCTCATCAAGGCCAGGTATTCTATCGCCGGAAGATACATCCTGTTTTGCGGCGACCTTGACGAAAAGAACAACATAAAGAGGCTGCTGGAAGCCTACAGCGCTCTAAAATATGAGTCCCCTCCCCTGCTGGTCCTTGCGGGAGAGACGGGCTATCTTATGGAAAGCCTTTCACGGTCGCTATCATTGCTGGGGATCGAAAGAACGGTAAAACAGCTTAAACAGGTCAAAAGAAAAGAACTGCCGGCGCTGCTTTCCGGAGCCGACTTTCTTGTCTGCCCGGCCGTTGATGCCGGTTTTGCCCTGCCTGTGCTGGAGGCCCTTTCCTGCGGCTGCCCGGTCGTTGCATCACGGGACACTGCCGCAGAAGAAACGGCGCTGGACTGCTGTGTGTCTGTGCCGGCAAACGACCCTGAAAAGCTTGCAGATGCCATCCGGGCCCTTATGTCGGATGAAAAATTGAGGACCTCTCTTTCCCAAAAAGGGCTTTTGCGCGCAAAAGAGTTCTCTGTCACAAAAATGGCGTCAAAAACCTTACAATTGTACAGGGAGGTCTTAGAAAGGTGAAACTGCTGATACTTGCCAGGATGACATCGGCTTTTTCCGGCAACACCGTTAATGTAAAACCAATAGGCGGCAGCGAATCCGCCCTTTTTTATCTCTGCAGGGAACTGGCGGCGCTTGGGCACGAAATAGAGATCTTTAACAACTGCGGCAAAGAAGCAGGCATTTACGAAGGGGTAAGATACGAACAGTTCACCACGCTTGCGGACCTTGTTAGACGCTCAAAAGAGAAGGAATACGATATCTTCATTTCCTTCCGCGATCTTCCGGCCTTCCTTTTCCCTATAAAAGCAAAAAAGAGGATCTGGTGGGGACATGATGATTTTTCCAATGTCTGGAATTACAGCGACCTTCGCGCTCCTTTGGGAAAAGCCTTCCTTAAGTTGGCCGGTTTTTTGACGGACCGCTTCTGCGACAGGCTGTTCGTTGTAAGCAAGTGGCTGGAACAGCTCTGCACGGACCTTCTGGGACTTGACGACAGCAAGATCTATGTCACAAAGAACGGGGTATATTTGCCATACTTTAACAACCCCGAACCTGAAGGTTCGGCTCCAATTATTCCCGGAGCCGACTCTTTAGAGTCGGGACGGGATCCAAACCGTTTAGTCTACACCTCCGTCCCCGCAAGGGGGCTCGATATCCTTCTTGACATTTTTCCGAGGATAAGGAAAAGCGTTCCCGAAGCCACCCTGCATGTCTACTGCGGCTGGGACCTTGGAATGCTAAAAGAAGAGGATAAGAAACTGGCTCAGACACTGTATGACAGGACAAACCAGCCGGGAGTCGTTAGGGAAGGAACAAAGAAGCACTCGGACCTTGCAAAGGACCTGCTCAAGTCATCATTGATGTTATACCCCAGCCATCCCGTACCCCGAGCGGGTTTCTTTGCGGAAACTTCATGCATTGCCGCGCTTGAGGCACAAGCCGCGCTCTGCCCGGTGATCGCTTCAAAAAGAGGCGCGCTTGCCGAAAGCATTGTTGATAAGAGGACCGGCCTTCTTATCGAGGGCGATCCTTACAGTGCGGCTTTCAAAGACAGGTTCGTCGCCGAGACGGTTGAATTGCTCAAGGACCCCGAAAGACTATCCGGAATGAGGGTATCAGCAAAAGAGTATATCCGCGACAATTATTCCTGGGAGCTTATTGCAAAAGAATGGACACTGGAGTTTGAAAGGATGCTTAAGTGAAAAAAAAGCTGTTCGCCACCGGCATGGGGGGATGCGTGGGGCACTACCTTTTTGACGAATTTGCCAAAAGGGGCGACCTTGACCTGACTTTTCTGCTGCGAAGCCCTCAAAAGGTCAAATACAGCCTCAACGGCATAGATGTGATACAAGACGACCTTAAGAACATAGAAAAATACGCTTCCAAACTAAAAGAAGCCGACCTTGTCGTTCACCTTCTTGCCGACTGGGGCACAGAGCTGGGCAATTACGATCAGACAAAAGCGCTTTTAGGATATCTTGATCCCTCAAAGGTTAAAAAGATAATATATTTTTCGACAGCCAGCATCCTGGGCCGGGACAACAGGCCGGACAAGGAGGCTCTTTTATGCGGCACGCCATACATAAGAGGCAAGTATAAGATGCACGAAGAGCTTAGTTGTTCTCCGCTCAGAGAAAAGATCATCACTCTATATCCTACCTGGGTGCTCGGAGGGGACCATTTACACCCCTATTCACACGCTTATCTTGCTCTTAGGAACTCCATGACTTGGCTAAAACTGCTGTCCTTTTTTGACCTTGACCTTAGGTTCCACTTTATCCACGCAAAAGATATAGCCGGGGTAACACAACATCTTCTGTTCAACGAGACCGGAGAAAATGAGTTCGTCCTGGGAACAAAAGAAATCACCGTCGGAAAGCTTTTGGAAGGCTTTGCCGCCGCCTCAGGGTTCAGGCCTCCGTTTCGGATAAAGCTGGGATCAGGAATTGCAAAAGTACTAGACGCTGTCTTTGGCGGCAGGCTTGCCCCCTGGGACAGGCACTGCTTAAAGACCTATCATCAGAATTACCGGACAGTGGAGCCCTCATCCTTTGGCCTTGAGACCTCATTCCCGTCCATAGAGAGCATAGTTAAAGACCTGCTGAAAAGTTAGTGCTGCCGCCGATCAGATCTTCTTTATCTCAAAATTCCTGCTGTCGGGGTTGTTGAGCCAGGAGGAGATAGTGTGCCCGTTCTTATCTTTTTCCGTTACAAGAGCAGTTCTTGCCGCGGTATCAAAGACCTCTTTAAGGGCGGGATCGCACAAAGACCAGTCAATGTCCGGGGCAAACGGCGAGATCCCCGCTTCACAGCCCGGGCTCCAGGTCCCGGAACATTGATATTCTATCTGAGAGTCTTCGGGAAATACATTCCCGTGGGCAAACCCTACAGGGACCCAGATCCATTCTGCGCAGGGATCCTCCGGTTGAGAAGGTATGTCATAGGCTATTATCTTGCCGAAAGTCTTTGACGCCTTCCTGATGTCCAAAACCAGATCTATCATCCTGCCCCTTACGGTGCGCACCAGTTTTCCCATGTACGGATTCCACTGGAAGTGGAGCCCTCTTATAGTGTTCTTGCGGGAAAAGCTCTCATTGGCCTGCAAAAACTGCACATCCTTAAAAAAGCTCAGTTTTGGATCGTTCTTAATATCATTTGCATTAAAGATCTCGGCAAAATAACCGCGGTGATCTGTAAAACGCGCGAATTTGATCACCTTTACATCTTCTATTGCCAGGCTTTTGACTTCAAGTATCTTCATAATGACCCTGTTTTAGGGCTCCGTGCTATAATTATACCATTACTGGATCTTCCAAATGACAGATATCAGCGTTGTAATACCCACATTTAACAGAAAAGACATCCTTAAGAGAACTCTGGAGGCTTTGCTGGACCAGACATATCCAAAAGACAAATACGAGATCATAGTAGTGGATGACGGGTCCAGTGAAGATATAAAGAGGATGGTAGAGGATCTGCGCGCTGGCAGGGGTAAGGACCGGTTTGAAACCGGTCCCAACATCACCTATCTCCGCCAAGCAAGCGATAAAAAAGGCCCTGCCGCCGCCAATAACCTGGGGATCAACAAGGCATCTGGAAAATATATCCTATTGCTCAATAATGATGTGATCGCGGACCGCCGTTTGATAGAGGAACATATGATGTCGCATGTAAGGGCGGAAAATCATTCGCCCCAACAAGGCCTCATCGTCCAGGGCCGCGTTATCAACACCTCCAGCCTTGAAGACCTAAAACAGGAACACAAGGGCTATTCCGGAGGCTACAGCAATATCTCTTTCGGGTATTTTACCACCTGGAACCTATCCGTAAAAAAGGATATTCTCATAAAAGCCGGATTGTTTGACGAAGACTTCAGGCATCTCTGCTGGGAGGATGTGGAGTTCGGCTTTAGGCTGCGAAAGATGAAAGTTAAACAGGTCAACAACAAAAACGCCTTTGGATATCACTTTAAGCACGAGTTCTTTGTCAGGGACATTGGAAAGGTAAAAGAAAAATCGCTCAACATGGGCGGCAACGCTATGATCTATTACAGAAAGCACCCCTGTCTTGAGGTAAAGATCTCAACGGAGTCCTTCTGGCTCCCTATGGCCATTCACGGGATTCTCTCCTTTTTTGTCAGAGCGGCAGGCAGCAAAAGGCTTTACGGTCTAATGAAGGGACTGGAGGATAATAAGAACTACAGGCTGCTTGCTTTTGTTGTGGGTTTGTCCGGCAAATACTGGTACTGGAGCGGAGTAAAAAAGGCGCTTGCTTTAAAAAGAACCCCTGAAGCATGAAATTATCTATCTGCATAGTAAGCTGGAATGTTGCCGAATTGCTCGAAAAATGCCTTGTATCCATAAAAAAACATCCTCCTAAATGCGCTTTTGAGATCATTGTAGTGGACAACGCCTCTAAAGATATGTCACCCGATGTCGTCGGCCTGTTCCCTGAGGCAAAACTGATACAAAACACAAAGAACCTCGGGTTTTCTGCAGCCAACAATCAGGCAATAAAAGAAAGCTGCGGAGAATATGTTCTTTTTCTTAATCCGGACACAGAGGCAGCACCCGGAGCGCTGGACGAACTGGTCTCGTTCCTGGACGGCCAAAGCAAAGCTGCGGCCGTAGCCCCAAAGCTCCTTAACCCGGACAAAAGCCTGCAGCGGTCCTGCATGGGGTTCCCCACCCTGGGGGCTATGGCAATGAGACAGCTGTTCATCGAACAGCTCTGGAGAGGCAACCCTTACACAAAAAAATATCTGATGACAGACCTGGATTATGACAGGTCCTCGGAAGTGGACCAGCCCATGGGCGCCTGTCTTATGGTCAGAAAGAATGTCCTTGAGCAGGTAGGCACCTTTGACGAGCGCAGCTTCATGTTCTTTGACGAAGTCGATCTCTGTTACAGGATAAAAAAGGCGGGACTAAAAATATTCTTTACCCCGGAGGCGCAGGTGATCCACCACGGGGGAAGCTCAATAAAAAAATGGGGGGTCCTTAACCTTGGCAGGCACTGGAGCCGCAGCAGGAACCTCTATTTTAAAAAACATCACGGCACGGCGGCCCTGGCAGCGCTTTACTTTTTTGATCTTTTAAGAGCGCTCATTTTTTTGACCGTCGGCGCGGCAATAATTACTGCAGCAAAGACCGCTATCGATATCCACTGGGAAGCGGTAAGACCAAGATAATGGTTTGAATAATCCCTGACAAATTCATTAAGGAAACGATAAACACAATAAAGTCCGGCTCCCCATATCAGTACCTGCCCATCGTATTTTTTTCTGTCATATATTGATATCAGGACAAGGAACAGCACAAGACCGGCTAAAGAGGAATACAACTGAGTGGGATGGACAAAGAGCTCCTCACCCGGAAAGCGCACAGCCCAAGGAAGGCTGCATTCAACCCCCGAACAACAGCCCCTCAAAAAGCACCCTATCCTGCCTATGGAATATCCTATGGCGGCCGATAACGAAGCTATGTCAAGACACTTAAGCGCGGAAAGCCGGTGCTTGTTCGCAGAATAAAAAAGCGCTGCTGCGGCAAAGATCAGACCGCCGTAAAACACCATTCCTCCTTCCCAGAAGGCCAGGACCCTCAGAGGGGCGCTCGTAAACTCATCCGGAAATCCGATCACATAAAAAAGCCTTGCTCCGATAATGCTTGCCAGCATCACTTGAACACAGATGTCCAGAACGGTATCAACTGATATGCCTTCTTTTTTGGCGCGCTGCAAGGCTACAAGGATCCCCGCGGCAAATGCAATAGCCACCATAAAACCCCAGGAATACACCATAACCGGGCCAACAGCAAAAAGAACCGGATGCATTACTGACTTACCCGCGCATGTTTTTGCATGCTCTTTCCTATGATATAAGCCGCGACTATCGTGGCCACGCCCAGATTTATACAGACATCCGCAAGATTGAAAACAGGAAAGAACCTGAAATCTATCATGTCAACCACAAATCCCCTGAAGACCCTGTCAATAATATTGCCCGCGCTCCCGGAGAGCACAAGGATAAGTCCAACCCTGTAATAGACCTTTTCCTGAGGAATCCGCCTCATCGCATACAGGAGGAACAGCGCCGCTAAAGCCGCTGCCCCTATCAGCAGAGCATTGCTTCCCTGGAACATCCCGAAAGCAGCTCCCGTATTCCTTACATAGGTGAGATGAAGAATATTTTGCACAAGGGGAAAGCTCTGGCCGGGCTTCATTAGTGCCAGAACAAGGGCTTTTGCGGTCTGATCGGCAAGGATCGCCAGCGCCGCAATAAGATAATACGGCCTCATCATCTATTGACCGCGGCATTGACAAATTCAACCAGCTGAGCTATGTAGGCGCCGAGTATTGGGACCTGAACGAATGATTTTAAAAGGTTTATCAGTATAAAAACCACAAGAGCGAAAACAGCGGTCATTCCCACCGCTGTTCCAAGACCTCTGGCGGTCCCGGCAAGAAAATTCATCCAGAAAAGCTTCCAAGGCCGGTTAAGAAGTTCAACATATCCGGCAAAATTAGCTTTTTCCAACTGTCTTGCCACCCTATCCATAATTTTGTCTTCCATGTTCAGTACCTGTAGTGTTCCGGCTTAAAAGGGCCTTCTACCGGGACCCCTATGTAGTCGGCCTGTTCCTTGGACATCCTGGTCATTTTTACGCCGATCTTTTCCAGATGCAGGCGGGCAACCTCTTCGTCAAGCCTTTTTGGAAGCCTGTAGACCCCGACTTTGTATTTACCCCTGTTCTTCCACAGGTCTATCTGCGCCAGCACCTGGTTGGTGAAAGAGTTGGACATGACAAAGGAAGGATGCCCCGTGGCGCATCCCAGGTTTACCAACCTTCCTTCAGCAAGCAGAAAGAGCTCTTTGCCGTCAGGAAAAATGTATTTGTCCACCTGAGGCTTGATGTTGACCTTCTTGATGCCCTTATATGCTTCCAGTTCTGCCACCTGTATCTCGTGGTCAAAATGCCCGATATTGCAGATGATGGCCTGGTCCTTCATTCTTTTCATGTGCTCTATGGTTATCACATCGCGGTTGCCCGTGGCCGTAACATAGATATCCGCTGTCCCCAGGGTATCTTCCACCGTCGTAACCTCATATCCTTCCATTGCAGCCTGCAGAGCGCAGATAGGATCGATCTCCGTCACTATTACCCTTGCGCCAAGGCCTCGTAGGGACTGGCAGGAGCCCTTACCGACATCCCCGTAGCCGCATATAACAGCCACCTTTCCGGCAAACATCACATCCATAGCCCTCTTTAGGCCGTCTCCGAGAGACTCCCTGCATCCGTATAGATTATCGAATTTCGATTTGGTCACCGAATCGTTGACATTTATTGACGGGACCAGCAGTTCTCCTTTTTCAAGCATCTGATAAAGCCTGTGTACTCCTGTGGTGGTTTCCTCGGATACTCCGACCCATTCTTTTACTGCGCCGGACCATTTACCGGGAGATGAGCTTTGAATGCGTTTCAGCGCTTTTTTCAGCTCTGCCTCATCCTCGCTTGACGATGGCATATCAAGAATGGAGGGGTCTTTTTCTGCGGCATAGCCTTTGTGCATCATAAGGTTGGCATCTCCGCCGTCATCCACTATAAGCTGCGGCCCCTTGCCCCCGGGAAAAGTAAGGGCCTGTTCGGTACACCACCAGAAGTCTTCCAGGGTCTCCCCCTTCCAGGCAAAGACAGGCACGCCGTTCTTTGCTATAACAGCGGCCGCGTGGTCCTGTGTAGAGTAGATGTTACAGCTTGCCCATCTTACATCCGCGCCGAGAGCCGTAAGGGTCTCTATCAGAACGGCTGTCTGGATGGTCATGTGCAGCGAACCCATAATGCGCACGCCCTTGAGCGGTTTTTTGGGCGCGTATTCCTGCCGGATAGACATCAGACCGGGCATTTCGTGCTCTGCTATTTCAACCTCCCGCCTTCCAAAATCCGCCAGGCCAATGTCTTTTATCTTGTAATCCGCCATTTTCCCTCCTCTTATTTTACGGCTTCCTGGCACCTTAAGCAGATGCCGCCTTCTCCTACCCCGTTTACATAGCGCCAGCACCTCTGGCATTTTTTGCTCTGAGTCGGGACCGCAGACACAGAAAAGCTTTCTCCCTCCCGAAGCGATACCGAAGAAACCAGGAATATGTCGGCAAGCTCCATCTCAACTTCTCTCAGCGGCCGCAGGTCTTTTTCCGCTCCGCTTACCATTATATCGCATTGAAGGAACTGGCTGACTTTTTTCTGAGCCCTCAGTTCTTCCACTTCCTTATAAGCCTTTGCACGCACCTCAAGAACCTTTTCCCATCTTTCTTCAAGTGCCGTATCAAGCCAGCCCGGCTCAACCTCCGGAAAGACCTGGTCTGTGCCGTCTTTGCCGCGGGCAAGAAGAAGGTCCTGCGCGGTAAAACCAAGTATCGGGGACATCATGGACACCATGGAATCCAGGATCTTTTCCATAACATACTGACAGGAGATCCTTCTCTTGGAATCCCTGCTGTCGCAATAGAGCCGGTCCTTTACAATGTCAAGATAAAAGGTCGACAGGTCACTGACGCAGTAATCATAGAGAGTATGGTAAACGATGTGGAGCTCAAATTCCTCGTAGGCCTTCTCCACTCTCTTTATGACCTGTGCAAGACGCAACAAAGCGTATCTGTCCAGTTGGGTCAGTTCTACTTTGTCTGATACCGGATGAGGCGGAAGGTTGCTCAAAAGGAACCTGCAGGTGTTCCTTATCTTTTTAAAGCCTTCGTTTATCTGTCTTAGAATGTTCTTTGAAACGGCCATGTCATTGCGGAAATCGGTCGAGGCCACCCACAGGCGCAGAACATCCGCGCCGTACTCATCTACCACTTTTTGGGGGTCGACCACATTGCCCAGAGATTTGCTCATCTTTTTGCCTTTTTCGTCTATCGTAAATCCGTGGGTTAGGACGGATCTAAAGGCGGCTTCCTTAAAACCTGCCACCGAGGTAAGTATCGAGGTCTGGAACCAGCCTCTGTGCTGGTCTGAGCCCTCCAGATACAGGTCAGCAGGCCAGGAAAGCTCTTTTGAACCCTTTAGCACGGAATAATGTGAGGACCCTGATTCCAGCCAAACATCCATAATGTCGGTTTCCTTTGTGAACTCTTGGCCGCCGCATTTTTCGCATTTGGTCCCTTTGGGAAGGATCTCTTCGGGGCTTTTATCGAACCAGGCATCGCTACCCAGCTTCTTCATCAGTTCTGCCGCGGCTTTGTTAAAAGCTCCTTTAAAGTTCGGGGAGCCGCAGCCCTTGCAATAAAAGGCCGGTATCGGAATGCCCCAGGATCTCTGCCTTGAGATACACCAATCCGGGCGGGATTCCACCATTGCCCTTATCCTGTTCTGCCCCCAGCCGGGGATCCAGGTGATCTTTTTTATCTGCTCAAGCACGCGGTCCCTTAAGCGGTCGTGGTCGACAGCGATGAACCACTGTTCGGTGGCGCGGAAGATGACAGGCTTTTTGCATCTCCAGCAGTGCGGATACGGGTGTTTTAGCGTTTCATTCCCAAGCAAAGCGCCTCTTTCACTAAGCAGGTCTATTATCGGCTGGTTTGCTTTCCAAACACTGACCCCGGTAAATTGAGGGACTTCTTCGGTAAAGCGCCCCTTTTCGTCAACCGGCATAATAATAGGAAGTTTGTATTTGAGCCCCACCTTGTAGTCTTCGTCCCCGTGCCCTGGAGCTATATGGACGCAGCCTGTGCCTGTTTCAAGGGTAACGAACTGGTCAAGGACCACTTTTGAATCCCTGTCAATGAACGGATGCCGGCAGACGATCCCTTCCAACTCCGAGCCTTTGTACTTTTTGACAACTTCATAACTGCTCCAACCCATCTTTTTGGCAGCGGACTCAAGCAGCTGCGATGCCACTATAAAATTGCTGCCGCCGGTCCTGATCTCGCTGTATTCGTACTCCGGGTGCACCGCTATGGCCACATTGGACGGAAGCGTCCACGGGGTCGTGGTCCAGATCACGAATTTGTCAAACTTGACAAAGATCGCGTGGGAATCATCCTCCTCATATTCTATTTCGGCTTCTGCCAGAGCAGTCTCGCAATTGGGGCACCAGTGTATAGGTTTAAGCGCTTTGTAGATATAGCCTTTGTCCGCAAGTTTTCCGAATAGTTCCACGACACCGGCTTCATATCCGGGGTTTAGAGTAAGATAAGGGTTGTTCCACTCGGCACGGATCCCCAGCCTTTTGAACTCCTTTTTCTGGAGCTCTACATATTTGAGAGCGTACTGCCTGCACTTCTGGCGGAACTCTATAGTGGACAGGGTCGATCTTCTGACAGAGAGCTCTTTTAAAAGCTGGGTTTCTATCGGAAGCCCGTGGCAGTCCCAGCCGGGAACAAAAGGCGAATCAAATCCGCGCATCGTCTTGTATTTGACAACAATGTCCTTGAGTATCTTGTTGAGAGCATGGCCCAGGTGAATATCGCCGTTGGGGTACGGAGGTCCGTCATGAAGAATGAACTTCTTCCTTGCTTCTTGACCCTTACCCTGAGCGAGCGGCTTGTGCCGAGCGGAATCGAGGCAAGCGAGTCGAAGGGCTTCCCATAAGGCAAGTATCTCCGGCTCCCTGGTCTTATGGTCATACTTGATGGGGAAATCCGTCTGGGGAAGGTTCAAAGTATCTTTATAAGCCATGCAAAAATTATAACATAGATATATATACTACATCTTCTTCATGAACCGCTACCCTCCCGGGCATTATTCACCGCAAAAATGGTATTTAGCGTCAAATTTAACGATAATTATTTGTAGGGGGGTCTGGACTAAAAATATACTTGGAGAAGGATAATACGATGAGATTAGAGCAAGGTCTGCAGATCGGCGGACAGTCAAAAGCAGGATCAGCAAGGCTCAAAGTTGTGGAGCGCGATCCCAGGACTGTTCAGGGTTCAGAAAGACCTTTGGAAAGCGGGCCGTCTGCGGTTGAGCGTTTAGAACAAAGGCCCAAAGTGACGGATTTTTCTCAGGATGATATCGACAGGACCGCATATTTTGAGGGATTCCCTCCTGAAGATTACCGTATTATAGCCAGAATTACCCGGGATATTCTAAGGGAATCCGATCTCAGCCGCTTCAAGACTTCTAAAGAACTGTCTGCATTTATGAAAGAAGAGCTGCTTAAAAGACTTGAGGGCTATCCACAAGTAAAAGACATATTCCAGAGGCATCTTGCCCGTCCCGAAATGGCTGGGCTGGTTGCGGAAAAGAGAACACAGCTTCTTGATTATACGTTTTCAGGTATGAGCAGGGAAGACCGCGCAGCATTGATGAAGCCGATAGAGGACGCGATCAATAAGGCCGTGGGGGCAGGCACGCCTTTAGAAAAAGCGTTGGTTTCCTATGATGTGCAAAAGGCCTATTTTGACATGGAAAAGATCTTACAAAACATCCCCCTATATAAAGACGCTCTGGCCGAATTGCTTTCAAAGGATAAACTGTTTGAAGAGATATTCGCCTTCCAGGAGGGTTTCAGGGCGCGGGAAATGGCACAGGGTCCTGTGGGCAGACCCATTATCTCCGCCTTAGTATATTCATATACGGATGACAAAGATAGCAAGGAAGCTCTTGGCAAACTGGGGATCGACACAAAACGTCTTGGCAGAGAACAAGCTAGAAGACTGGCAGTTTTAGGAGGTTTGGAACAGGATGAAGCGTCCGCCATGTTAAACGGCCTTAAGGACATTAGATCCAGCAAAGCGTATGTGGTCAGCCTGGATGTTAAAAGCGGCATAGAGGCTCACCTTGCTGAAAAGCCGTTAGCTTTGGCCGCCTATAAAAAAATGCTGGAGAATACCAGGCCGATCCCGGAGCTTGGCAGGATAACCTATAAGAGGATGCTGGACACCCAGATAGAGATGCTTCACGCTCTGCCGGACGGAGAAGAAAAACAGGCCGCCATCAGGCACTGTGAAGAAAGCCTGGAGGCTTTGAAAGCGGTGCCGGACAAAGAAGTGGGTATGTCTCTGGTGCAAGCCGCATATATAGAACTTAAGGAGCTTGAGGAAGGGGCCCGCAGGGTACTGTCAAGTACTGACAACAAATATAGAGAAATGGTCGCGACTTATGAGGATGTAAAGTCCCTTTATGCCCAGAAGCTTTTCTGCGACTGTATAAGAGACCCTCAGACTAAAGAGGCCATAGGCGCAATGGAATGGGATGCCGATAAGATGAGCTTTCTTTCTCCAGAGGATTTGATGTCCGCTATTTCCGCAAAACTTGGTTCTGCAGAACTGTCAAGGGACCAGAAACAGCGGCTTAATTACCTTTTGGCTTTATGTTTCGAAGAAGCGGGCAAAGTCCAGGAGGTCGGAGCTTTTCAAAGTAAAATAGGCATGTATGAAATTGGATTCAGGAACGAATTGTATAGAAGTATGAGGGCAGAGATCGCAAAAAGGCCGTATGGTGCAAGCCTTGTCGCCATCTGCGACTCGCTGATTGATGTTGAACTCAAAGAACTAAATGAATTGTTCCAGCCCCCTAAAACAAACGAACAGATCCTGTCGGTTTAACAGCCTTTCAGGCCAGCATCTGCCCGTGGACCGAAGGGGGGTCGATTTCGTGCCTTCTTGCCTTTGACGGCCTTTCTTCTTCTTTTTCGCTTTCAAAGGAGATGTTAAGCTCGCTCCTTACCTGGTCCTCCTTGTGTTCCAGTATCCCTTTTGGCACCTTGGTCAAAGCGGTTTTGAGAACATCGTCCATGTGCTTTGCCGGTACAAAGTCCATCTTAAGGTCGCCTTTGAACTGCTTTTTTATCTCTTCAAGGTCTTTGGTGTTCTCGCAAGGAAAAACCACCGTTTTTATCCCGGCTCTTTTTGCCGCCAGGAGTTTTTCTTTTAACCCTCCTATCGGAAGGACCCTTCCGCGCAGAGTTATCTCCCCGGTCATGGCCACCTCTCTTTTGACGGGGATCCCGGTAAGAGCCGAAGTAAGCGCGGTTGCCATGGTGATGCCGGCGGACGGACCGTCTTTGGGGACCGCGCCTTCCGGCACATGCACATGTATGTCAACTTTTCTGTAAAAATTCTCTTCAAGCCCGAGAGCGCTGGCCCTGGACCGCACAAAGCTCATCGCGGCCTTTGCGCTCTCCTGCATCACATCGCCCAGCATTCCCGTAAGTGTCAGGCTGCCCTTGCCGTTCATAACGGTGACCTCTATCGGTATCGTGTCCCCTCCCACTTCGGTCCACACCAGCCCGGTAACCGCACCCACCTGGTCCTTTTCTTCGGCAATGCCGAAGGAATGCCTGGAGGGCCCCAGATATTCTTTTAGGTCCTCCGGCTTGATGTGTTTTGCTTCGTCCTTTTTTCTCTTTACCATTGCGGTGGCTGCCTTGCGCAGGACCGTATCGATCGTCCTTTCCAGATTCCTGACACCGGCCTCCCTTGTATACTCGCGTATTATCTTGAGAAGGGTCTTGTCCTCAAAACTGATGAGGTCTTTAGAAAGACCGTGCTTCCCCAGGGCTTTGGGCAGCAAGTGGTCCTTGGCTATGCCGAGTTTTTCCTCTTCTGTATAGCCGCTCATCTCTATTATCTCCATCCTGTCGCGCAGCGGCCTGGGGATGGGCTCTATCGTGTTGGCCGTGGTAATAAAGAACACATCCGACAGGTCAAAGGCCACTTCAAGATAGTGGTCAGAAAACTCTTTGTTCTGCTCGGGATCAAGCACTTCCAGTAGCGCTGCGGCAGGGTCTCCCCTGAAATCATTGCCCAGTTTGTCAATTTCGTCCAGAAGAAAAACAGGGTTATTTACCTTTACCTTTGCAACGGACTGGATTATCCTTCCCGGCATGGAACCCACATAGGTCCTGCGGTGGCCCCTTATCTCGGCCTCGTCCCTGACACCGCCCAAAGAAATGCGGGCGAACTTTCTCCCTATGGCCCTTGCTATCGATTTTCCCACTGATGTCTTGCCGACCCCCGGAGGCCCCGCCAGACAAAGAATGGTGCCGGCCATCTTTCCCGTACGCTCCAACACGGCAAAATATTCAAGGATCCTCTCTTTTACCTTGTCCAGGCCAAAATGATCTTCGTTAAGTATCTTTTCAACTTCAGCGATATCGATCCTGCTTTTTGTCTTCTTCTTCCACGGCAGGTCTATTATCCAGTCAAGGTATGTGCGGATGACGGTTGCCTCGGCCACCATTGAGGGCATCTTGGAAAGCCTCTCGAGTTCTTTTTTTGCCTTTTCTTTTACCTCATCCGGCAGTTTTGCGGCCTCCAGCTTTTTCCTGTACTCCCCTATCTCGGGCGAGGCGTCCTCGTCCTCAACCCCCAGTTCGTCCTGGATCGCCTTGAGTTTTTCTTTAAGATAATATTCTTTCTGGACCCTGTCTATCTGCTTCTTCACCTTGCCCTGAAGTTTTTTTTCTACCTCAAGCACCTCTATCTCTTTTGCGAGCATTTCGGAAAGCTTTTTCAACCTCTTGATCACAGGCACCGCTTCAAGGATCTGCTGCTTTTCTTCCACCTTTAAGGTCAGATACGATGCCACCAGGTCAGCCAGACGGCCGGGGTTTTCCACATTGATTATGGACATCAGGGTTTCAGAAGGTATACGCTTGTTCAATTTTACATAGTTCTCAAAATTCTTTATCACCACCCGGACCAGCGCTTCTATTTCGACAGAAACATCCGTTTCTTCGGGCAGGCGCGATATCTTGACCTTGTAGTACGGGTCGTCCTGCGTAAAATCCTCTATCTTTACTCTTGCGACCCCCTCAACAAGCACTTTTGTGGTGCCATCGGGAAGTGCCACCATCTGGACCACCTCAGCCAGGGTACCTATAGAGCAGATATCCTTCGGGGATGGTTCTTCTATATCTTCGGACCTCTGCGATGCGAACACAATAAGGCGTTCCTTTTCTATCGTGTCCTCGAGCGCCTTTACGGATTTGCTGCGGCCTATAAAGAGAGGGACTATCATCTGGGGAAAGACCACCATGTTCCGGAGCGGGATGAGAGGAAGTTCGTCCTTCCACTCTACCGGGGGCTTGGCTGGAGGGGTTTTTTCGGCCTTTTCCATTATTTTTTGCCTTTTACGGTATCCGCAGTTCTTTTAATTTTGCCCGCTTCAAGGACTTCGTCTATCAGGCCGTACTTGACCGCTTCTGCCGGGGACATGTAGAAGTCCCTGTCTGTATCTTTTGCTATCTTTTCTATGCTCTGGCCTGTATGTTTGGCAAGGATAGCATTGAGAAGGCCTTTTATCTTGATTATTTCCTGCGCCTGTATCTCGATGTCGGTTGCCTGCCCCTGGGCGCCTCCAAGCGGCTGATGGATCAGGACCCTTGAATTGGGAAGGGCAAACCTTTTGCCTTTGTTGCCCGCCGCAAGAAGCAGAGCACCCATGCTGGCCGCCTGCCCCACACAGATGGTAGAAATCGGCATCTGCACATACTGCATGGTGTCATAGATCGCCAGCCCTGCCGTCACGACCCCTCCGGGAGAGTTTATGTAAATGTAAGCCTCTTTGTCCCTGTCCTCTGCCTGAAGGAACAGTATCTGGGCGATTATCAGGTTGGCAATGTCATCGTCTATGGCGCCCCCGATAAAGATTATCCTTTCCTTTAGAAGCCTGGAATAGATGTCGTAGGCTCGCTCTCCTTTTGAGGTCTGTTCTATGACCATTGGAAGGACCGTCATGACTTGCTCCTTTCGAGGCTATTTTATCTTAGCATCCCTGACTATAATGTCCATAGCTTTTCTTCTAAGCAAATGGTCTTTGATATAGTCCCTTACAGCGGGGTTGGAACTGTAGTCCTGCAATTGGGCTCCGGATTCCAGAGCCGCGGCTTCTATCTCTTTCTGGAGCTCTTCTTCGCTCACTTCTACGCTTTCGGCCCCGGCTATTGCGCGAAGCACCAATTTGGCTTTGGCCCTTGAGGAAGCCCCCTGAAAAAGCTGGGACCTGAAAGCTGTCATGTCGATCTTTCTGCTGGCAAGATAGCCCTCCAGCGTCAGACCTGACCTTTCCAGATTGGCTCTGGTCTCATCCGCCATAGAATCGATCTCCCTCTCCACGATGGAGCGCGGGATATCGACTTTGCTTTCCGAGGAAACAGCCTCGAGCAGAGCGTCTTTAAGCCTTGCGTCCTCTTCCAGTCTTGCGGACTCTTCAAATCTCCTGCGCAGATCGCCCCGGTACTCTTCCACGGTCTTAAAAGAACTTATCTTGGAAACATATTCATCATTAAAGTCCGGCAAATTCCTTTCGATGAGTTTATTCAGCGACACTTTAAAATCCGCCCTCTTGCCGGCGAACCTGGGAATAAAATAGTCCTGCGGCAGGTCAACGGAGAACTCTTTGGAAGAACCTATTTCCATTCCGTAAATGTTCTTGTCAAAATCCGGTGCTATCCGGTTGTCGCCCAAAAGTACGGGCAGGGACCTCTGGCTTAGGTCTTCCTCCTGCTTTCCCTCACAGGAGCCTTCTATGTCGAGTTCGGCTATGTCGCCTTCACGGGCTGCCCTGTCCCCGACTTCTTTAAGCTGGGCGCTTTGCTCAAGAATGGACTTGATATACGCATCAAGGTCTTTTTCCTCGATAGTTCTTTCTTTCTTTTCCGCCTTAAGCCCTTTGTATTTGCCAAGTGTAACTTCCGGTTCAACATCCACTTCAACACCTAAAAGACAGGACTCTTCGTCCTTGACAGAGACAACCTTATAAGAAGGATAATCCACAGGACGGAGTCCTGTTTCCTTGAGGATAGCGGGATATGCTTCCTGCATTATGAAATCCGCGGCCCTGTCGTTGATCGCGCTCTTGTCGAACTGCTTCTCCAGCATCGACTTGGGGGCCTTGCCGGGCCTGAACCCGGGTATCTTTACGCTGCGCGCGGCCTCTTTATAGACCTTATCAACCGCCTGCAGATATTCTTTATAATCCACCTCGAACTCAAGTGATACCCTGCTGCCGTTCTTTTCCTGCTTGACGATTTTCAAAAGCCTCTCCTTTATAAAAAAAGCGGGAGAAGGGACTTGAACCCTCGACCTCGCTTCGCTCTCCATAGGGGCTCCGCCCCTCTGGCGGCCCTCGGCAAGCTCGGGCCTGTCACCCCTTAAGGGAAACTCCCGTTTCCCTTAACAACCCTTCCCAGGTCGAGATAACATTGCTCTTTATCCGGCCATAATCCATCAGCCTTAGGCCTTAAGCCAATAAGCGGGAGAAGGGACTTGAACCCTCGACCTTCTCCTTGGCAAGGAGACGTTCTACCACTGAACTACTCCCGCTTGTCCTGAGCGAACGAAGTGAGTCGAAGGACACCTCGACTCTCATTCAACTCTCTTATCTGGATTATAGCAAAAAGGAGAGAGGGCTTCAATAAAGCCCTGCGTGTTATATAATGGAGACAATAAAAAGGGGGAAAACATCATGATAGATTATACGGTGGTTGAAGGCAAAGAAAAAGCGGATGTCACACTGTATGCTCTAAGCACCTGCGGCTGGTGCCTCAAGACAAAAAAACTGCTTAACTCGCTCGGGATCAAGTACAGATATGTGTATGTTGATAAGCTTGACGAAAAAGAAAGTACAGAGGCGGCAAAAGAGATATTAAAATGGAATCCGGACGAGTCCTTCCCTACCCTTGTCATAGACAACAGCAGCTGCATACTCGGTTTTGACGAAGAAAAGATCAAGGAAAAACTGGGATGACGGACGCGCAGGCCCTGGTCTCAAAACTTAAGACGGATGCAAAGGCCGGGGGTTATTTTATCAACCCGGATGAGGAATTGACCGGCATCCTGGCCAATGGGCTCCTGACGAATGAAAAAAGGTACGGCTATATGGCCTGCCCCTGCCGCCTTGCAAGCGGCAGCAAAGAAAAAGACCTTGACCTCATCTGTCCGTGCGATTACAGGGACATCGACCTGACCGAGTTCGGCTGCTGCTATTGCGCCCTTTATGTTTCTAAAGAGATCTACGAAGGCAAAAAGAAAGCCTCTTCAATACCGGACAGGAGGAAAAAAGCAATGAAAGAACAGAAAAAACAGGACATTAAACCGCTTTCGGGAGAACTCAAATATCCCGTGCTGCGCTGCAAGGTATGCGGCTATCTGTGCGCAAGAGAAAGCGCCCCGGAGATCTGTCCGGTCTGCAAGGCAGGAAAAGAAAGGTTTGAGAGATTTTTATAAAATCAATGACCACCTTCAAAGAATCGGACCTTATTGAAAAATTCATCCGCTCAAGCGGCCCCGGCGGGCAGAATGTGAACAAAGTATCTACCGCAGTCTATCTAAAGCACATTCCCACAGGTATTGAGGTCAAATGCGGAAGAGAAAGGTCGCAGGCGCTTAACCGCGCTCTTGCCAGAAAGCTTTTGCAACAGAAAATAGAGAATATGCTCCTGGGCAAACGATCGGCGCAGCAGCAGAAGTTTGAAAAGATAAGAAGACAAAAGAGAAGAAGGTCGCGGCGCTCCAAAGAGAAGATGCTGAAAGATAAAAAGATCGTTTCTATCAAGAAAAAATCCCGAAAGATATTGTTTAGCGAAGAATGATCAGGCGCGTTTCTTTTTCTTTGCCACCGAAAAACCGAATTTTCCTACCTGCCTTCCAAGCGCGTAATATCTTCCGTGGCAATAGGCGATCACTCCTGCTTTATCCATCCTGAAAGCCCCGGCCCGGTCTAGGAATCTTTTGTCCGCGTGGACAGCAAGCACTTTTGAGATGAACATGTCGTGGGTCCCAAGACTTTTTATATCAACTACTTTGCATTCTATGTTAAGAGGGCTTTCCTTTATCAGAGGGGCTTTTACCTGCGATGCTTCTGATGCTGTCAGCCGCAGGCTTTTGAACTTGTCCAGGTCCCTGCCGGATTTCACCCCGCAAAAGTCCGCCGCAAAGGCAAGCTTTTCGGTTGCAAGGTTTAGGACGAATTCTTTTCTATTTTTAAGTATCTCATAGGAATGCCTTATAGGGCGCACAGAAATGGAAAGCATCGCCGGCTCAGAACAGATGGTTGCGGTCCATGAGATCGTGATGATGTTATACCCGTCTTTTTCTGTACCGCAGGAAACCATTGCCACCGGCAGAGGGTAAAGCATGGTCCCGGGCTTCCATATCTCTTTTTCTGTGTTCATTTGTTAATATCTGCCGGAGAGAGGATTTGAACCTCCAAGCCCTTTCGGGCACATGATCCTAAGTCATGCGCGTATGCCAATTCCGCCACTCCGGCCAGTCTGCCAGCTTGCCCGCCGAAGCCCCTCGATTTACTCGGGGCGTAGGCGGGTTCCACCACCGCGGCGTAGTTTGATTATAACCCATGGAAATTGAATTTTTCCACAAAAATTGACGATATATCAGAAGGATCATTAAATGGTATCGCCAGCAAAATATGTGCCCGGAAGAGAAATTGCATTCTACGACTTTGGCAGGACCTGCGCCTCAGGCAACAGGATCATACCCCGGGAGATCGCGCTTTCGTCCCGAAAGTTTATGAGCGGTTTGCTTCAGCCAGGCACAGAGTGGCCCCGGCTCCAGGAAGGCATACTCGCAGGAAGCGAGACAGCCCTAAAAGGTTTTCTTACGGCGCTGACGCTGTCGTTCTCCGATGTCAGAGGCCCGGTCTATCCCAAAAAGCCGCTGCTTGGCGAAACGGACGCCTGCCGCCTTGCCGCAAAAATAATGGACAAAGCCGTATTGCACACGCCAAGCTATTATGACCATGAAGAAGAGGAGTTTAATCCGGAATTCCTGCTCGGTATTTCCGGGCTCAGGGGTTCTGCACTTTTACCGATTTTTAGATGTGCTCACGAGGTCGCACACAACGCTTTAAAGCTGTCCTTTAATATGGATGCGGGAAACCGCATTCTGGCGGCCCTGCACGAATATGACGCGGATGTCAAAGCTCATGCTCTTATCGAATCAATGGGGTGCGGAGCTTTAGCCCATGAGGATATAGCGCAGCATTACACTTACAGCTATCACTATTCAAACGCGGAAAACCCCGGGATGGACAGGATCCCCAATAGATATGACGAAGGAAGAGGCGCTGTATTCCCGCTTATGAGGTCAAAAAAAGTCTCTTGGGCGGATGCCGCCGTGCTTCTGAGCGGGATAGAAAAGGCCATGGCAGAAAACCGGAGGCTGCCTTCGATGTCCGGGATCTCCTTTTTCCATTTGTCGCTCTGCAACGGAAGAATCGAGTTTGACACTGATAGGATAGCAGAGTGGGTAAAGGGAGGACTTTTTGTAACAAGATTCCACCTCGTCCAGGACCCTATAGAGGAAGACTGGGACCCTTATAATTTTATAAGTGTTTATTGATCATCCCGGCCCGGCCCCGTATATCCGGCGCCGGAGCTCAAGGGCCTTATTTTTTTGCAAAGAATCTCCACAGAGGCCGCGCTGCCGCTGCTGCCGTAAGCAATACCAGCATCAGATAGCTGATATCCAGCAGCTGCACAAAAAGCTTGACGATCACAATAGTAAAAAAGAAAACAGCCAGTTTGGTAAGGGCTATGTCCCAGATATCCATATTCTGCGTCATTTTGCTGAGCCTATCCATCATATACTTCCCCTCCCCTCCTGAATTTTTGACATGGACCCGTGTTGAGAGTATATAACACAAGGCTTTGGACTGCAATGCTGAGGGACCCTGAGCGATCCTGAGCAACGAAAGTAGTGAGGAGTCGAAGGGGAGTCGAAATGTGCGCCTCAACAATAATTCTAAAACTATCGGTCTGATCTCTCTGATTATACCTAATGCCATACATGGCTGCAAGAAGCGAAATATTGGGCGGCTTGGTCGCAAGAAATAATGTTCGGGCTTTGCTCCTCCCACACCCTCCGCAAAGCCCTATTGCTTTTGATGATGGCGGGGAGAAATCAGACCTTAATAAATACCTAAAATCGATATCAGTTATCTGAAGATTTTTCTTATAACATCCTTAATTTCTTTGAAAGACATATCATATTTCAGGCTTAAAGATAGTCCCTTATTAATCACATGCACAAATGACTCCTTTGAATATATAAATTCACCGGCTCTTAAAGATTCCTCTATGGTTTCTGCTTTTGCCAAAAGACATATCAATTGGTAATCCTTATCAACATATTGGTAATTTCCATTCTTGTGCGCTTTATTTGAATGTTGGCTTGGCGTTAGCTTTATTAAATTCTCTGTATAATGGGCCAATTCCGGAAATTTATTTTTTGGAAATATGTGATGGACCTGAGTCGCCTGGCCATTTCCCCAAGTATCATGTATTTCGCTATCCAAATATTTCGCTTTAATAATATTAACTGCTTTTTGTGTTAGATAATGATCATAACCTGTGTTTTGAGATACTAAGATATCTTCCGACTCCTGTCTTGATATCTTCTTTGATTCCTGTCTTGAAATTCCCTTTGCTTTCTTTACATCCCGCCAGTTGATCCGGTTATACATTAAATCGCTATAATGAAAAGGATGTTTTGACGCTTTACCTGCTTCACTTCCAGGCAAACCATTTTCAACTGCATAAATATTGAATATTTTAGGGAATATTCTTTTTGGTTCAAAGTCTTTCTTAATGGAGGTGTTTCCTTTGATAAATCTTTCAAACCTGTTTTTAATTCTTATATATTCGGCCGCATAATCATCACCAACATCACAAATTGTTTTATAATTTTCAAAATACGCCATTAGCCCGCTGTCTCTTAACACCTTTTCTATATAATCGCACAAAAACACATATGCGTTTCTATCTTTAAATGCTATATATTGTAGAATCTCTGGACTAACAATTTTAAAGTAATTCTTTTGCCCCCTCCTCTTGCAAGAAAGAACACCTGCATAGGACAACGCTTTCAATGGCTGTTGAATAAATTTGTCGTACTCATGTTTTGCAGCTGGGTTTTTTACCGATGGCTTGTTAAAGACAGCCTTAACGTTCTCATTAAAATATTGTGAGTCCCAAATATCCTGAACAGTAAATTCCTTATTTATATCCGACCCCACAACATTTATCGCGCAATCCGCAATAATCGAGAGGACGTCAGGAGTGACTTTCTGATCCATAAAACGAGCATCATGTGTCTTTCTTATATCAAGGTCATTAATATTTAGATATGATCTGATGTCCATATCACACTTCTTTCATTATTCCAAAAAAGTGGACAGAATTACTGTCAATATTTAGCGAGCGTGTCCCATAATTTCTAGCTATCGAATAATATTGTTCAAATTCTTCTGAATTATAATATTCCAAATCCTTTAATGTTACAGGACGGCTTCCATTTTTGGGGGTTAGTATAGCAACGGACCCGTCAGATATTGAATTTTTTGGCATAAAACAAGCCCTAGGGTAATATGTTAAATTCGGGACGAGAATTGCATCTTTTCGGTTTATGTATTCATGCACTTTCAAAAATGAAGCATCATCTATATAAGTATCATAGTTATTGATGCTTAATACTTTATTGCTGCCTATATTCCTTGACTTCAATACTCTAATTTTGCCTTTATTTGAAGTAATCTTCTTTGTAATTTGCCTGTCACGAAATGCCTTAAAAATCCCCAGATGCATTTTGTTTGACACACTGTCAAAGTATTCATTTCTGTATATCACCCAATACGGATATCTATCTGATGTTATATACTGCTGATTTTGATAGTTCACGGATTCATTCACATATGATTCAATCTTGGTTTTTCCATTATCTTTTTTTTGTCTTACCCTATTGATAATCATGCTTACGGTTTCGATCTTTACCCCTTTAAATGCCTCTTCACCATAATCAGTAATTTTGGCTATTGATTTAGAGGCTATTATATTCCGTGTAACATCATACTCAGGTGAATTTATAAGGCTTTTTGGAACAATTAAAGCGACCACATTACCTATATCTAAAGATTTTTCCATGAAAAAAGAAAACAAATTATTCGATTTTCTATTCTTGGCACTGCTCTTATATTCCGCTAGCAACTCTTTATTGTTTGATATCTTTTTGAACGGAGGATTCCCTATTATGACATCGTATGAATTATCAAAGGAGTGTTTGAGATAGTCCGCGTGGATAAAGTTTATACGTATATTTGAAGGAACATTTAGCGCCTTAAGTAAATATCTAAGCACATCCAGAGCCTCTTTTTCCACATCAATCACATCAATAACAACTTCAGGGATACTCTTATATTTTTCAATCAATATTGGCAAAAAGTTGCCCGCACCAACGGATGGTTCAAGAATTCTTATCTTCTGGTACTTTTCAGCAGCAGGCAAGTCATTTATCATCGTAAAACATATGTCTTGTCTTGTATAATAAGCTGCATTTTCCAATCTTTTTGAATTTGACAATTCTACAATCTTCGATAAAGCAACAAAGCCCAACCGCTCAGGATTATTCTTCACAAACATTTTTAGCTTATTAATATTATGGAGATCATACTCGCTAATTATTTTGCTTATGTTTTTGTCGTTGATTGGCGGAAACAAAGTAGTTTTCTTAATGTTTTTTGCAATTTGATGAAAAATAATTGTTGGAACTGCTTCACCGATTGATTGGCGAATGTTCATCTCTTCTTTTCTTAATATTTCCCTTTTCTCATTAATTGATAGTTTATTCAAGAGTTTTTCGTCAGCATCAAGCCACCTAAAACTGTCAGGAATAGACATCATTATCATTAATTCTCTAATGCTGAAGACCCTATTGTCCTTTGGATGAATTGTATTTTGGCTTGCCAGAATATCATTTCTTGTATGGACACATGGGGCAGGCTTGTCCCAATAGCACCTGCTATATTTATCTCCATTTTTATTGGCATTACACACAATAACTCCGCCTATTTTTTTGTGTGGGATATTATTCTTGTTTGTATTATTAAAAGCAGACTCTCCCTCCTTAATATCTTTAATCCAATTCAACATGTTTTGATTATAGGAACGAAACCCGTGAAAGATATCATTTGGAGATATATCTCCCATTGCTTTTAACTCCGGCAAATGACCTATTGCCTTTCGCAGAGTACTTTCTTTTTGTTGTTTTGGGAATATGTCATAGGGAGAAATATCAAAGATATCTTTTCTTGAGCCTATAACAATAGTCCTTGTTCTGCTTGAGGGGCTACCATAATCTTTAAAATTTACGATCTTAAACAATATATGATATCTCCCGCCAAGGTTATTCTCAATCGCATCTCTGATTTTTTTTGATTTTCCGTCAAGATCAATGCATTCCGTTGTCAAAAATGATCGAACATTCTCAAACACAAAAAATCTTGGGTTTAGTTCTTTGGTTATTTTTATCGACTCGATAACTAGAGAATTCCTGCATTTCTCATTTTTCTTTTTATGATTAGCTACAGACATGCCTTGACAAGGAGGTGTTGCAAGAATAACATCGAGCTCTTTTAAATCGTATTTATTCTTATATAAATTGTATTCATCATAAACCTTGGATTTTGTAATATGATTGGTAAGGTCACCACAGATATATCCTGAATCAATATTGCATTTATGATTTCTTCTCTGGATGTTTAAGCGTTTCTCTATTATCTCTACGGTTGCTATGCAGTTGAATCCCTCAATCTTAAACCCATAACATCCGATGCCAGCCCCGCTGAATAAACTTATATATGTTAATTTCTTATTTTTCATCATATTTCCTATTAAAAAACAAAAAACCTACGCATTTTCTGCGAGGTTTTACTTATTTTCATGTGGAGGTTTCCCCCTCGGAACTCACCACGTATTTGCACATATTTATATAATACTTTTTGATAAGTGTCAATGTCTTTATTTGATTGCTCTACTTGAATGCGGCTCTTACCATTATTGATATCATTATGAATTATTGCAAGCCCATCTGCAAGATACCAAATATTCAATTTCATTAATTTAGAAAAATCTCGATATCGGTATTTATTGCTTGGCGGGCGCACATTAGAGTGGGCGGTCATAAGGAAGCGCCCGCCATATAACGAAACCGCCCAATATTTCTTTAATATGGGCCGTACTTGGCATTAGGTATAATCAGAGAGATCAGACCGATAGTTTTAGAATTATTGTTGAGGCGCAGTTGATTATTGTTGCGAACTAATGTTCCGCAAGGTTTTTCTTCAGCAGTTTTTAACTTCCCTTTTTCATTTTTAAAAGCACTATCAAGGCGGCTTGGGGCTGGGTGGCGGCAGCCCCAAGCCGCAGAAAGATGCTCTTCCTAGCACAATTCTTTTTTCTTATCGCCATTTAAGAAGGCGGGCTCGTAATTGGCGCTGTCCAACAGTGCTACTTCTATTGCCTCTTTAGAATAAATTAAAAGATGTGCCTTTTTGAGCTGAAATATATTGTCCTCTCCCTGTTTTCCCAGTTTATCATTTCCCCGCTTTTCGCTGTCAAGTTGGGACCGATCTGATCGGTCCCAACTGCTCCAGTCAGCTTCGACTCGCCTGCGCGGCAATGAGACACATAGCTCCGGCTCGCTCATCCTCCTTCCGCCCCTACGGGTGACAGCGGCGGGGAAATGATCCTTGATTCTCAAGGAGGTGTCGTATATGTCTATTCACCGTTTGGCAGGGGTTGTGGGGTCCCGTTCTCTTCCGGTTCGTTTTGCTCCGCTCGTTGATCAGGTTGTGTCTTTGCTTCTGTCTCGCGGGTTTGATGTGGCTTCGGGCGGCGCCGTGGGCGCTGATCAGTTTGCTTTGTCTGCTCTCCTTGGTTGCGGCGCTTCATCTCGCGGCGTTATTCATTCAGCCTGGTCTTCTATTGCGGGTTTCCCCTCCCAGGTCCGCGCTGATGTGGTTCGGTTCATTGCGGCCGGGGGTCGCGTGGTCTGGGGCTCTGCTTCTGCCGGTTCTCCCCGCTCTGTTGCCGTTTCTGCTCTTCTTGGCCGCAATAGGCGTTTGGTTTCCGCATCCTCTGTCATTGTTGCCTTTCTTCACGGGTCCTCGCGCGGCTCTCTTTACACAGTTCGTCAGGCTGTTTCCCGGGGCGTTCCTGTCATCGTCTTTCTTTGCGGCTCAGGTGCTTATATCCCATTTGATCTTTCCGCCTATTGCCACATCTTTAATTATGCTTCAGGAATTTAACTGTGTTGACTTTTACCTGCAACTTTTGTACAATAAAGCCATGTTTGGCAATAGGATCAGAGAACTTAGGAATAAAGAAGATCTTACGCAAAGAGAATTTGCCAAGAAGATTGGGATCGATTTTACATACTTAAGCAAAATCGAGAACGGAAAAATGGATCCTCCTTCAGAAGCAACAATAATGAAGATGGCTGAGGTCTTGAAGGTGAATTCTGATGAATTATTGACTCTTGCAAAGAAATTTCCTAAAGATTTGAATGATATCTTGCATAAGAACCCGCGAACGATCGAACTTCTTCGTGCGATTCAGTCAAAAAGGATAACTGACGACGAAATCGATAAATTATTCGATAGGATTAAACACGAAAAACGATGAAATATATCTCATACGATAAAATCGAAACTTTGACCGAGCAAAGACTTTGCGAATATGAAAGTAAATTCGGTCAGATAGTTTCGCCTCCGATTCCCATCGACAAAATAATTGAAAGATTATTCAGCCTGCGTATTCTCTGGGAAAATATTCACGAAGAAGATGGGGAGGTGATCCTCGGTGGTCTTCGTCCGAACGAGAAGCAGATTGTTCTGAATGATTCGAGAATGCCTCTTTTTAATAAATATGAAGGATTAGAGCCTTTTACAAAGGGCCATGAGTTGGGGCATTGGGACTTGCTCGAGGAAAAAGATTTGATTGGCCACCAGATGTTCAACTTTTTGACAAAAAGCAGCTTTGTTTTGAGGAGTTCATCTGATAAAGATGCCGAAAAAGTCAGAGTGCTAATTGCAAATCTTTGGAAAGGACCTGATTTCTACAAAGTAATAAAATCTATTGAAGGCAAAAAAGATGATGCAATTACAAAAAGAATTATTGACAGATATGCAAGTACCCTTTTGATGCCAAAACATCTGATAAAAAAAGTTTGCGCAACTCTTGATATTTTGAGCTGGAGCGATCTATATAAGCTACGTAAAATCTTTAATGTGACAATTTCTGCCCTTACCGTGAGGCTTCAACAGCTGAATATGATATACATTGATAACAAGAAAATCTATAAGTCAAAGGAGGATGCAATCGGTCAATTAGCCCTAATAAGATAGGATTCGAGCATCGCCCTATTAGGGCATTTTTTATAAGGTCGATGTTGCAGTTGAATATCAACGCAACAAATAAGGGCGATAGATAATTACGAAAGGGGTGATTGACGTGGCTACACAGTCGGAAATAATTGCGGCTATCGAGCAGCGAGTAACTACTTCCAAGACAGTACAGTATTCCATTTGGACTATAGGGATAACAGCTGATCCAAAACAACGAAGAGATCAACATGAATCTGATGGAAAAAACACAGCCCACTGGATGCATTGGAAAGCTGATTCAGAAACGATAGCAAGGAATGTTGAAAAATACTTCCTAAGTAAAGGCATGAAAGGTGACGTAGGCGGAGGAATTTATCCAACATACGTTTATATTTTCTAGCCAGTTTTGTATCCCAAGGGTATTGCGTTAAATGCTCTACCCTTGGGGGCATATAAAGAAAGGAGAACAAGCGTATGAAAGCCGCTATCTATACGAGGGTTTCTACCGATGGACAGGCCGAGGTCGAGTTTAATTCGTGCGAGACACAGGAGATCAAGATCAGGTCGTTCATATCAAGCCAGAATGATCTTGAGGTCCATAAGGTCTATTCCGACCAAGGATATACAGGAGCCAATACAGACCGGCCTGCCCTGCAGGAGATGATAGGCGACATACAGAATGGGAAGATCAATCTTGTTATCGCGTATAAGATCGACCGCTTAACAAGATCTCCTAAAGATTTTTATCAGCTTATTGAGATCTTTGAGCAATACAACGTCAGTTTTATATCAGTCACGGAAAGATTTGACACCTCTACCCCATCCGGAAGGCTTTTGAGGAATATAATGCTCACTTTTGCCCAATTTGAGCGTGAGCTCATCAGCGAAAGAATAAAAGACAAAATGTTTGAACGCGCTAAAAAGGGCTTTTGGTGCGCCGGAGTAACGCCTTTCGGCTATAAGAGAGAAAACAAAAGGCTGGTAATTGAACCAAGGGAAGCGGATATTATTAGGACCATATTTGAAACCTTTGTTTCAACAGGGGTCTTGGCTGAAGTATATGAGCTGTTAAAAAAGAAAAAGATGTTTGGCAGGAATGGACTGCCCATATTGAAAACCTGCATTTCTTACATCTTAAGGTCCACAGTTTATGTGGGAAAGGTCAGGCATAACGGGAATTTTTATAAAGGTTTGCATGAGCCGCTTATTTCAGAAGAGCTCTTTCAAGAAGCTCAATTATTATTTAAGCCACTTAATAAAAAAAGCAAAGTCTTTAACTATACGCTATTTCCGGGATTGGTCAGGTGTAAAGAATGCGGCTCGGTTATGACATCAGTTTTTACGAACAAATTCAGCAACGGCAAGCGGGTAAGGTATTTTTATTATCGCTGCACATCAATAGTAAAAAGAGACGGATCGTTCTGCGGCATCAAACAGGTAAGCTCCGACAGATTAGACTCATATATCGTTGATAATCTCGATAAAATAGCAAAAAATCAGCAGTACCTGGATAGTTTGATTTTTATGCTCAATAATCAGGCCAAGGGTAGGCAAATTGGGGTCGAACCAAACGGGGACGGCTCTTTTTATACCTCCGAAAGAGTGCGCGAGATCATAGGAAAGATCGTTAAAGCCTCAAAACTGCAAGGAAATGTTGAAAAGAGGGCTGTCATAAAAAGGCACATCAAGGCATTAATTTATTCAAAAGAGGCAATAGAAGTATCCCTGTTGTACAGCGCAAATGACTCGCCCGCATTCGAAAATGGCTCTAAGAAAAAAGAATTGAGCACGGAAGACCATCATTCGGCGGCTTGGGTCTGCCGCCACCCAGCCCCAAGCCGCCTTGATAGTGCTTTTAAAAATGAAAAAGGGAAGTTAAAAACTGCTGAAGAAAAACCTTGCGGAACATTAGTTCGCAACAATAATCAACTGCGCCATGTTGGATTCGAACCAACGGCCCGCTGCTTAAGAGGCAGCTGCTCTACCAACTGAGCTAATGGCGCAAAACTAATAAACCTTCACTGCCTAGCACTGAGCGACCCCGAGCCCTGTCGAGGGGGAGTCGAAGTGCTAATGGCGCAAATAAGAAAGCTTTCAAATAAAATTATAACATGACACAACGGGGCAAATGGTCATCTTCTTCTCTTGTCCGCAAGCGAAAGGATGCCGATCGCCAAAAATCCTCCTGCCAGAGCGGTAAGCAGCTGCGGCCAGGTCATCATGACGGCAACGGCCTGAGGGATGTCCACAGCCTGCAGCCTGCCGCCCACCAGCAGAGTGACCGGCCTTGCCATCGTTATGGATACCATCATATACAGGAAAACAGCCTTAAGGAAAGCGCCGCCACAAACTGCAATGAACCTGCCCTTTTGCATCAAAGCGTTGTACACACTTACATATATGGCATTACTGATCACAATAAAGGGGACCATAACAAGGAGAGCAATAGGCAGCACCGCAGAGAAGGATGCTACTATAGGAGTGATGAGCCCCAGCATAATAGCCCTTTCCACCCCGCATTTTTCGGTGCAGATTATGAGTATCATGTTCACGATAACGCCTGTTATCATCTGAGGCATCCCGAACAGGATAAAAAGTATTGCGGCAAGCCCCAAAAGGAGCGCCTGGACCTGGCTCGAGACTTTTGTCTGTTTTAAGATACCCTCTGAAGCATTCATCGTGTTTTCTCCTTTCCTGATATATCTGCGCCCGGCGGGATTTGAACCCACAACCTACAGCTCCGGAGGCTGTCGCTCTATCCAGTTGAGCCACGGGCGCATGAATAGATTATAGCAACCAAAAAGAGCGCAGTCGAATGTGCGCTTGGGGCGACTCGAACGCCCGGCCTACTGCTTCGAAGGCAGTTGCTCTATCCAACTGAGCTACAAGCGCGTGCCCGGTTAATTATCTAATACTGTACCTGCATCCGCAATAGTTCTGGCAGTATAGTCCGTTTTGCTTAGCAAAATCGTGCGTCTTCTTGAACCCGTCCTGTTTCTTAAAATCGTATTTAAGGAAGGTATCCCCTCCCGCTCTCCCGCCCTCCTGCTCTACTGTCTTAGCGTTCTTATGCGGACTTACGGTCAATGTAGAGGTAAAGAAAGGGATATTGAGCTTCCTAGCCATTCTTGCCGTCTCTTCGAGCCGCATTTGGAAGCAGACCGTACACCGCAAACCGCCTTCCGCCTCGGTCTCAAGGCCCTTGACTTTTAAAAACCATGCATCGGGATCATATTTGCCTTCTATAAGATCAAAGTTCAGCAGCTGCGACACTTTTTGGGCCACAGTGAGTCTTCTTATGTATTCTTCTTCAGGCTGGATGTTGGGATCATAAAAGAAGCCTGCGACCTCATAACCGTCTGAGCGGAGTTTTTCTACCGGCCAGGAGGCGCACACCCCGCAGCAGATATGGAGCAGGACCTTTTTCATAAGATCCCGACGCTAAAGACCTCGACGAGCTCGGTCGAGTCGCGTCGGCTCCTGTCCGGAAAAACCGGAGCCGACCTTTTAAGGTCGGGTCGTTTTTTCACTTTAGGTCTTTGTAAATGCCGCTGTAGCCCTGCGCAACTTCGCTGATGCGCGAAAAGGCCAGCTGCAGCACTCTGGCGTTCTGTTTAAGATCAAGCCCCTGGGGATTTTCTACCACCAAAAGGAATTCGCTCTTGCCGCAAAATCCCGCGTCCCAGATCCCGTTCTGGGTAAAGGCCCCCGCTCTCAGCAGCGTTGTCCTGGTAAAAGCAAACCCCATAAGGTCGTTGGGGATATTGACGGTCTCGTTGGTCCTGACCTTGTAGGCGCCTTTTTTAAGATGCCACCAGCCAAAGGGATCCTCCGGAGCCCCTTTTTCTGGCATCATCTCCCGGCATTCCGGAAGCGCCCTTTCCCTGTTGGAAAAATCAACGGCTCCACGACCGGTAAATTCGAATATCTTTTCAACTGTCAGGTCAAAGCCGTTCTGCGTCAGCTGTTTATCAAGCGAAAAATAGCCTTCTATGAGATTCTCTCCCTTTATCAGTTCTTCTATTTCGTGTTTGCTGAGCATTGTTGCCTTTCTATGTCAGAGCTCTTTTTACTTCGTCAGGGATCTTTAGCAGTTTTAATGCCGGGTCAACGCAGGCCATAATTGTCTTTGCTTTTGCAACTGTTTTTCCGTCCTGGTTCTTAATAACGCAATCAAACACGATCTTGATCTTTTTTATTTCCGAAATGACCGTCTCTGTCTCAAGGATGTCCCCGTACTTTGCGGGAGCCTCATAGTCTATTTCCTGCCTTGCGACCGCAAACCATATCCCGCTGTCTGCCAGGGCTTTTACATCAAGGCCTTTGCTCTCAAGATATTCAGTTCTTGCCTCTTCAAGATATTTAAGATAATTGCCGTAATAGACCACCCCGCCGCAGTCGGTGTCGTGATAATAGATTCGTGTTTTCATTATAGCGCCGATATGTCCTTTGCTTTGACCGTGTTTATTCTGTTCTTAATAAGGATCTTCACCGCTTGCTGCGGGTCTTCAAAGCGGAACACCATGAGCGCTTTGTCCGTATGTTTTTCGACAAAGCCGTACATATACTCGAGGTTCAAATCGTTGTCGTCAATAACTTTCAGGACCTTTGCCAGACCTCCCGGCTCATCTTCGACCTCAACAGCCACTATCTCGGTAGTTTCTGCGGTAAACCCGGCCTCTTTGAGGGCATTTGCAGCGGCATCGGGCCTGTCCGTAACCATCCGCAGTATGCCAAAGTCGCTGCTTTCCGCAATGGTCAACGCCTTTATATTGACACAGGCCTTGCCCAGAACGCTGCTAACCTCATAAAGGCGCCCTTTCCTGTTCTCCAAAAAAACCGAGATCTGGCAGATCAGCATGGCTAATGCCCTCCTATGTTTTCCTTTTATCGATCACTCTGCTGGCTTTACCCTCGCTTCTTGCAAGGGACCTCGGCTCCACCAGTTTTACCCTGGCAAAGATCCCCAGCACCGATGCCATCTCTTTCCGTATCTTTTCCTCGAGTATGTTCATCTTTTTTATCTCGTCAGAAAATATCTTCTGGTCAACCTCCACATGTATCTCTATTTCGTCAAGCTTTCCCTGCCCCCTGTCGACCACTATCTGGTACTGCGGTTTTACTCCTTCTATGCTCAAAAGCACATGCTCTATCTGTGAAGGAAAGATATTGATCCCCCGCACTATTATCATGTCATCTGTCCTGCCCTTGATCTTGCTGATGCGCGGCAGCGTCCTTCCGCACCTGCACTTCTTGTGGTCAATGCTCACTATGTCCCTTGTCCTGTACCTGATCAGGGGAATGCCTTTTTTGGTCAGCGTCGTTATCACAAGCTCTCCGCTGTCGCCTTCTTTGGCCTCCCTGCCCGTTGCGGAGTCTATCACCTCGGGATAGAACAAGTCTGAGAACACATGAAGCCCTGCCTTATAAGAGCATTCCTGCGCTACTCCGGGACCGATTATCTCGGACAGGCCGTATATATCAAGGGCCGTCATTTTCCAGGAGGCTTCAAGGTCCTTTCTTATCGATTCGCTCCAGGGCTCTGCGCCAAAGACCCCTATTTCCCATGAGCTTTTTCCTGTATCCATCCCCATTTCTGCAGCTTCCTCTGCCATATACAGGGCATAGCTTGGCGTGCTCGCAAGGATCCTTGGCTTAAAGTCCTCCATCAGTTTTAGCTGTCTTTTAGTCTGTCCTGACGAAGCCGGTATGACCACAAGACCCATCTCCAGCGCGCCGTAGTGGAGTCCAAGCCCTCCGGTAAAAAGGCCGTAGCCGTAAGCCACCTGTATCAGATCGCCCGGGTTGGCTCCCGCGCAGCAAAGAGCCCTTGCGACCACTTTGGACCAAAGCTTTAGATCATCTTTTGTGTATCCCACCACGGTCGGATTTCCTGTGGTGCCCGAAGACACATGTATCTCCGCCAGGCTTCTTAAAGGGACAGAAAACAGCCCGAAGGGATAATTGTCCCTAAGATCTTCTTTTGTGGTAAATGGAAGTCTTGTTATATCGGATATATCGTTTATGGAACCCGGCTTTACCCCTAACTCATCGAACCTTTTTCTGTAAAAAGGACTGTTCTCGTTAACATACCTGACCGTCTCTTTCAGGTTGCGGGACTGCAGGTCCTTTAAGGCACCGGCTTCCGCGCATTCGACCCGTTCTTCCCATATCATTGAACCGCTCTCCTTCCCTCATCAAAAGCAATGAGGTTTTCCTTTAAATGCTTTTCAGAAAACACCTCTTTTACTGCTTTTTCCCAGCTGTTGCGGCTTATTCCCAGGTGAACTGACAAGGCACCCAGGATAAAGGTGTTCATCAGTTTTTTATTGGTAACTGCTAAGGCCGCTCTGTCTATTAACGGGATGAGATCCCTTCCCTGCTGCGCCAGGTATCCCAGCCTGTTCTCCCCCTCGTTCTTTTGAAAAGCCACAAGGTAATCGGCTCCGGCATACGGGATCAGCGGAGAAAAAACCTCTTTGCCGTAGCGGACATGCGATTCAACAGAGCCGCCCCTTTGAGACATTCCGTGGACCTCCGATTTTTTTGCGTGAAAACCATCGTTGATGGCCGCTTTTGCGCATATCTCTGCCGCTGACAGGACCCCCTGCCCTCCTATTCCGCAGAACAGAATATTAACGGTCTCTTGCTTTTTCATTTTCTTTTTTCCAGAAGAACGCACGGCTGTCTTGCTATGATGACCGACAATTTCTTTTCGTTCAATCTTTGTTTGATAAGTTCTTCCAGCTTCTCCGTATCCTGGCAGGCAACCACATCAACATTATCGGCTCCGCAGGCCTTGCAAAGGTCTTCCAGTATCAGTTTTTTTGTAATCTTTCCTTTTAAAGTGATGCCGACCGCCGGATGCGGCTGATTGCCGGTCATAGCAGTGGTCCCGTTATCAAGAATGATAAGGACTGCGTTCGTTTTGTTATATGCCATGTCTATCAGCCCCGGAACACCGGAGTGGACAAAAGTCGAATCACCTATCACCCCAACTATTTTTTCACCTAGTATTTTTGAAAAACCCTCAAGAAAAGTCGCCCCGCTGCCCATGTCAAGCTGGGTATGGAGCGCTTCAAAAGGAGCGGAATACGCCAGAGTATAACACCCGATATCTCCGGTGACCGTCACTTTTAATTTTTTCAGGATAGTAAACACATTTATATGAGGACATCCTGGACACAGGACGGGGCGTTTTTCTTTCTGCTCTCTGTATGGCTTTTCTTTTCCTTCTATTATCAAAGGGATGTATTCCGGCTTTAACTCCCCCAGGCAGAATGACTTATACTTTGAAATGGGCCTGATGCCCATGGCCGCGATCTGGTCCTGCATAAAGGGCTCAAGCTCTTCAACAACATAAATGACATCAACCGTTTCCGAGAACTTCCTGATCATTTTTTTAGGAAGAGGGTTAGAAAGACCTATCTTAAGATAAGAAAAGTCGGGATACATCTCTTTGCAATAAAGATATGACACCCCGGTTGTTATTATTCCGGCCCGTTTGGAATTCATCTCGGCCCTGTTGAACTCAAAAGAATCGCTGAACTTTTCAAGCCTTGCCAGTTTTTCATGAAGTTCTTTATGCCTAACAGTGGCATTCTTAGGGACCATCACATATTTAGAGGCATCAACTTTAAACTTCTTATTGGGAACGTCTTTTCTGGTTGAAACATCAAAGTTCTCTTTGGTGTGGGCTATCCTGGTCGTTATCCTTATCATTACCGGCAGATCGTACTCTTCGCTCATCTCAAACGCTTCTTTTGTCATCATATAGGCTTCATAGGGGGAAGAAGGCTCAAGCATGGGAAGCCCGGCAAATCTGGCTATATACCTGTTATCCTGTTCGCTTTGGGAGGAATGAAGCCCCGGATCATCCGCCGAAACAACGACAAAACCAGCATTTATTCCGGTATATGCGGATATCATGAGGGGATCCATCGCCACATTTATCCCGACATGCTTGGCAGCAAAAAGCGACCTCGCGCCTGCAATAGAAGCCGCAAGGGCTACTTCGTAAGCGATCTTCTCGTTAACGCTCCATTGGCTGTCAACTTCGTCAAATCCCGCAAGGTGTTCCAGTATCTCTGTGGCAGGTGTACCCGGGTAGGAAGCCGCAAATTTGAGCCCTGCTTCATATGCTCCGCGGGCAATGGCTTCGTCCCCCGAAAGAAAAACATTTTTGCGATTATTATGCGCGGCCATTTTTTTCATTATACCGCAAAACCTATGAGCGCAGATTGTCCAGCATCCTTGCCCTGTCGCAGCGGGAAAGTTTTGTTTTTTTAACGACTTTAGAGAAGAATTCTATCGTACTGTCATATGTGGGGCGGTCAACGGGATAAGGGGTAGCGTCCTTGCCGCCGTGAGCAAAAGAATATCTGGCGGGGTCCTCGTAAGAAGCATTGGCTCCGTAGATCACCTCCGACACCAGAGAGAGCGCTCTGATGGTCTTTGGCCCGACTCCTTCTTTTGATAGCAGTTCTTCATAGCTGGCGGGCTTTTCGTCGCACAGTTTGAACAGGATCTTTTCCAGATATTTGCTCTTTGAAAAATCCTCATTCTCTACCGGGTGATGCTCAAATTCCCTGTCCGGCAGTTTAAGCAGTGTTGTTTTTTCTCCCCTGTGTTTAAAGGAGACCATCTTAGAGTATTCGCTGTAATGCCTGCGAAGCAGTTCGATGTCTTTCATCAAAGTATTGAACCCTCCGCGCACAAGCTCCGTGCTAAGGGCCCTGTTCTTTGTGCTGTTTTTTGCTGTCAGGTCAAGGGCAGGAACTTTGACCTGGCTGGCGATGCCGGAGTGCGGCTCGCATACCAGGTCTGTTATCTTTTCGGAATACCAGTGGTACCTGCGCGCGGTGGCATTCTGCGTGTTCATACCCTGCTGTACCACCGCCCAGGCCCCGCCGCAGGAAAAGAAAAAAGCGTGGTGATATATCTGAAAGCCGTCCTGGATAAGAGAGCTGTCCACCTTGGCCGCCATCTTTGAGTTGTAGACCAGGTTCTCACCTCTTTTGTCAGGAAGGCTCAGGCGCTCCGCCCAGCTCCGTATCTCTTCCGGGGTCTTTCTGGAGGTTTTACCTTTGCCGCCGCAGATAAAAAGCCCGAGCCGTCCTTCCATACCTCTGATCGCTTCCTTCAGTGCGGCAGTGAGTATCGTGGTCAGCCCGGAAGCGTTCCAATCAAACGCAAGTACCGTGCCAAGCGACTGGAACCAGACGGGATCCCCTATCCTTTTTATGAACTCCCCGCTGCCGTGCTCCTCTATGATGACCTCCATCATCTCTCTTCCAAGGAGAACCATCCTGTCAAAGAGCCATTTGGGGCATTTTCCCGTATCAAGAGTAAAAGTGGCGATGCCGCGGTCGATCATTGGAGCTAAATTATAACACTATTCGGAAAGGTCAATATCAGGCATGCAAAAATGCGCGACACTTGCCGTCCTAAGCCCGTCGGCAAATTCGCGGCCTCTTTCTCCCCGTTCTGCCACAGCCCTTATTATTTCCTCCCGGCTTTGCAAAGGCAGCTCAGCGATCCTTCCAAAAACATTAAGGTAATCGGAGAGATCCAAAAGCCTCAAATTTCGCCTTTCTAGGCCTTCTAACTCAAGATAAGCGGCTCTGGCCGGTATATAGACAGGGGTATCTTCCTGCCAGGCAGGCCTGATAAACCTCTCTGCAGCCATAAAAGCGGTAAGGTCCGCGTACTCTTTCTGAATAGGTTCTCTGACGGCCATGGCATAAACTCCAGAATAGAGGTTATCCCGTTCTACGCTTCCAAGAGTCCCTGCGTAATGCCTCACTATTTCTGGATTCCTCTGCAAAATGGCAGAAAGCTCATGCGCCGCGTCCCAGGGAGTCTGCCCCCCGCCAGAATAAGACAGCAGGCTTGACAGAGTATCTGCGGCTCTTTCCCCTTTTGAGTCAGAAAGCCTTTCCCGTAAAGCGGATAATCCCCTAAAAGCATAGGCAGGAGCGAATTTTGCCGACAGCATCAGCCCGGCCAATGCTCCTCCTCCCACAATATAGGGGTCCTGGCCAAAAATGCCTGCCAGGCCCGCCCCGGCTCCCAATCCCAAAAAACCTGACATTCTGGTTATCGAGCTCTTTAGTTTGGTGTCCGACCAGCCGTTCGCAAATCTCGGAGTATCAAATAAAAGCCCGAAATTATTCTCGTTAAAAAGGTTCTCTCTAATTTCCGATGCCGCCGGTCCTATTATTTCTACCTCGGCGCCCCGCCCCCCGAGAAGAAAAGGAAGTTCCCAGGGGCTTCTGCAGACAGCGGCATATACGGAATAAGTCAGCTCTCTTTCCGAGACATTATAAGCAGCGACCTTAACCACCCCTGACCTTTCAAGACAACCGGCCAGTTTTGGAAAAGCCGAGATCCCGCCGACCTGATGTTCAAGCATCAGTCTCCCGTTCTCGGCATGGAAGGCCATCGGCATCTGCCTGCTGACATCCGAAAACTGCCTCAGGAACCTTAGAGCTCCTGCCGGCGGATCGGCGGTATACCTATCAGCCTGCCCGGCCGTAACAATGCGTAAAGAAGGGTTCACCGATATCTTTATAAAACTCATAGAGGTCTCCTTTTGCTGAATGAGCGGACATCAGTTTATCGATAAAACACCGGCAGGATTTCACCAAGCTCAATAAGAGAACCTATTGTTTGACACGGATGCGTAAGTTTTGACTACTTTTTTATGTTCGCCTCGACCGCTTTCAGGAGTTCATCGGGCTTTATAGGTTTTTCCAGAAGCGCTGCTACCGGCAGATAGTCCGGGTCCGGCTCAAAACCAAAAGGAAGGTTCATGTCCTTTCTGATACCGGTTATCATGATGACCGGCAGGTCCCTTGTAGAGGCCTCATTCTTGAGGTTCTTTGCAAGATCAAAGCCTTCGGTCTTACTTGACATCATGACATCAAGCAGCATGAGGTCCGGCTTTTCTTCTTTGGCTTTTGCAAGGCCTTCCGTTCCGTTGGAGGCCGAGACAACGCTATAGCCTTTTGATTCAAGTATCGAAGCCATAGCCTCGACAAAATCCATATCATCATCAACTATCAATATTTTCCCTGCCATTATTAGTCTCCTTTCGGGATTATATCATACGGCCCAAAGGCCGCGCCTATTTTTTGCGGTAGCTCCTGATTATCTCTTTTATCTTTTTTGGCGTCAGTTCACCGTAGATCTTATCGTCTATCATGACGACAGGGGCGATCCCGCAGGCCCCCAGACACCTTGCCTCGGCAAGCGAAAAGAGGTTGTCCTCGGTGGTGCCGCCCACCCCTATTTTGAGCTCTTCCTTGATCGCGTTTAGAACATCATCTGCGCCTTTGACATAACAGGCGGTGCCCAGACAGACGGAGATAACATGTTTGCCTTTTGGCTTAAGGTTAAAGTAATGGTAAAAGGTCGCCACCCCCCAGATATGGGCGGTGGGAATGTTCATGGAATCGGCCACTTCGTCCATTACCGACCTGTCAAGGTAGCCGAACAGTTCCTGGGCTTTATGCAGTATCGCTATAAGATAGGATTCCGGGTTTTCTTTCTTCTTTACCTGCTCTATGTATTCTTTTAGTCTTTCCATTTTATCTTGCCTTTATGTTGCGGCTTATTATGCCTCTCGGCTCCTTTTTGGCATAATGAGTATGCAGAAGTTTGTGCGCCATAGGAGAAAGCGGCCTTCCGAGAAAATCCTTATAGACCCTTTGTATGTCAGGATTTTCATGGCTCCGTCTTATCGTCTTGTTCCTGTCAAGGTCATAAAGCGCCTGCGCTCTTTTTGCCAGACAGGCTTCGTCAAGCGGGATTGAGTTGATACCTGAATAAGGCTGTCCTCCCCCGCCTATGCAACCACCGGGGCATCCCATTATTTCTATAAAATGGAACCTGTCGGGCTCTTTTCTGGCAATATCAAGAAGATCTGCGGCATTGCCCAGCCCGTGGGCCACCGCTACTCTTATTTCCTTGCCGTCCATCATGAGTTTTCCTTCTTTGATCCCTTTCATTCCCCTTATGCCATCCACTTCTATATTGACGAGAGTCTCCCCGGTATAAAGCTCATAGGCGGTCCTGATGGCGGCTTCCATAACCCCGCCGGTGGTCCCGAATATCGCGCCCGCTCCGGAAGAAAGGCCCAGAGGAGCGTCAAATTCCTCTCCTTTAATATTGACTAGGTCTATGCCCACGGATTTTATCATCCAGGCAGCTTCTCTGGTGGTGATGACCGTATCAACCCCTCTAAGACCGTCAACAACCAATTCAGGTCTGGCCGATTCATACTTTTTAGCCGTACAGCACATTACTGCAACGCTGAAGACCTCTTTTGGTTCTCTTTTAAGTTTTGCGGGAAAATAGGTCTTAAGCAGGGCTCCCATCATTGACATTGGCGACTTGCAAGTAGAAATGTTATCTATAAGATCAGGGTGGAACTGTTCCATGCATTTCATCCAAGCGGCGGAACAGGAAGTTATCATAGGCAGTTTGCCTTTGCCCTGGAGCCTTTCAAGGAATTCGCTTGCTTCCTCCATTATCGTAAGGTCGGCTCCGAACTGGGTGTCAAAAACATAGTCAAAGCCCAGCTTGCGCATTGCCGCGGCCAGTTGTTTTTCCATGTTGGTCCCGGGCGGCAGCCCAAAAGCCTCTCCAATGGCAGCCCTTACCGAGGGCGCTATCTGCACCGCTTTCAGAAGAGATTTGTCGTCAAGCTTTTCAAAAACATCCTGCGTATAGTTCTTTTCCACAAATGCGGCCGTGGGACAGACATTTATGCACTGCCCGCAGGCGGTGCAGACCGTTTCGGTAAAAGGCAGGTCGTAAGCGGGCATGACAACGGTCTTAAAGCCTCTGTGCGCGTGTCCTAAGGCGCTCACCTTTTGCAGTTCGGAGCAGATGCGCACGCACCTGCCGCAAAGGATGCACTTGTTGGGGTCCCTTACAACTGAAGTCGAAGAAACATCTTTCTGGTATTTCTTTCTCTCGCCCTCAAAATGCCTTTTCTTTATCCCCATAGAGTAGGCAAGCCTCTGCAATTCACAGTTGCTGTCCCTTTCGCAGGTGTGGCAGTCCTGCGGATGGTTGTCCAGGATAAGCTCCACTATATCCCTTCTTGCCCTGCGCAGTTCCTTTGTTTCGGTATAGATCTTCATCCCGTCGGCGACAGGGAAAGAGCAAGAGGCCACATAATTTTTCTGTCCATAGACCTCAACAATACAGACCCGGCAGGCCCCTTCTATGGAAAGCCTCGGATGGTAGCAGAGCCTCGGTATTTTGAACCCGACCGTATCGGCAGCCTGCATTATGGTCTGGTTGTCTTCAACCTCATACGGTTTGTCGTTAATAAAAACTTTTATCTTTGCCATTACCTTATGTCCTGTCTATCGCACTAAATTTGCAGATCTTGTAGCACTGCCCGCATTTTATGCAGAGGCTCTGGTCTATCTCGTGCCTGTTTTTTGGGCTGCCCGATATAGCATTGACCGGACAGGCCCTGCGGCAGGCCCCGCAGCCCGTGCATTTTTCGTTTATCGTATAGTTCATCATGTAAGTGCAGACCCTGGCCCTGCATTTTTTGTCCCTGATATGCTCTTCATACTCAGCCCTGAAGTTTTTTATGGTGCTCAGTACCGGATTGGGAGCGTTCTGCCCCAGTCCGCAGAGCGAGGCCTTTGTTATCATGGTGCCAAGCCTCTCAAGTTTTTCAATATCGCCTTCCTGCCCTTTGCCCTCCGTTATTCTGGTCAGTATTTCAAGCATCCTCTTGGTGCCTTCGCGGCACGGAGTGCACTTGCCGCAGGATTCGTTCTGGGTAAATTCAAGGAAGTATTTTGCTATATTGACCATGCAGCTGTTCTCGTCTATAACTATCATGCCGCCCGAACCCATGATGGAGCCGGCTTTCTGCAGCGACTCGTAATCTATGGGCGTGTCCAGGAATTCTTCGGGAAGACAGCCTCCGGACGGGCCTCCCGTCTGAACCGCCTTGAACTTTTTGTTGCCGGGGATGCCTCCTCCGATATCGTAGATGATCTGCCTTAAAGTTGTCCCCATCGGGACCTCTACCAGCCCTGTGTTCTTTATGTTGCCCGCAAGCGCGAACACCTTTGTGCCTTTGCTTTTGCCCACGCCTATCGAAGAGAACCAGTCGGCCCCGTCAAGGATTATCACCGGGATATTGGACCAGGTCTCCACATTATTGATGCAGGTCGGTTTTCCAAAAAGTCCCTCAACAGAAGGATACGGCGGCCTGGGCCTGGGCATTCCGCGCGAGCCCTCTATCGAATGCATGAGTGCGGTTTCTTCGCCGCAGACAAAGGCTCCCGCCCCGAGCCGTATCTCTACATCAAAAGAAAATCCCGAGCCCAGTATGTTCTTCCCTAGAAAGCCTTCCTGATATGCCTGTTCTATTGCTTTTTCTATTCTTTTTATCGCAAGAGGGTATTCTGCCCTGATGTAGATAATGCCTTTTGTGGCGCCTATAGCATATCCGCCTATTATTATCCCTTCAAGAACGCTGTGGGGATCGCCCTCTATCATGCTCCTGTCCATGAACGCTCCCGGATCGCCTTCGTCCGCATTGCAGATGACATACTTGATGTCGTTCTTTTGCCTGGCGGTAAGTTCCCACTTTATGCCGGTGGGAAATCCTGCTCCCCCGCGTCCCCGCAGCCCGGATTTTCTGACTTCCGCAACCACTTCCTCGCTTTTCATGTCGGTCAGCACCTTTGCCAAGGCTTCATATCCGCGCACCGAAAGATAATCGTCAATATTTTCCGGGTCTATAACCCCGCAGTTGCGCAGCGCTATCCTCATCTGCCGCCCAAAAAAGTTAACATCCCCAAAAACCCTGAAGAACCTGTTATAAAGATGGTCTGTCTGGATAGTAAGCTCTGCCACGGGCTTTTTGAGGATGATATGCTCATCAAATATCTTCTTAACATCCTCGGGCTTGAGGTTGCCGTAGACCGTATAACCCGGATTAACGATGAGGATCGGCCCCTTTGAACACATTCCCAGACAGCCGGAAAGGTTAAAAGTCACCTTTCCCGAAAGCCCTCTGGCTTCTATCTCTTTTTCGATCAGTTCCTTGATCTTTTTAGATTCTTTTTGGATGCACGAAGTCCCGTCGCACAAGGTTAGATTGAATTTTCTCGCCATTTATTTGATCACCCATTCGCTGATAACTTCCCCGCCCTTTATGTGACGCTCGATTATTTCTTTTGCCCTCTCGGCCGTCACCTTTCCGTATTTTACGGGGATCTTTCCTTCTTCCACCACTTCTACGGTGGGTTCAAGGTTGCATCTGCCGGCGCAGCCCTTCTGGCTCAGGTACATGTCAAGCTGCCCTTTTGAAGCCGCGTTTTTAAAGATCTCCATAACTTCTTTAGACCCTGCCGCTATCTCGCAGGTCGCCATCCCGACATAGACCCTTTTTGTGGAAAGGAAACCCTTGCCAACTATCCTGTTTATGGCTTCCGCCCTTTTCTTTTTTACTATTTCGATCGGAGTCGCCATCTGGCCTCCTTCAGCTGTTTTGCGCTATTTCAAAAATGAACGAATTGCCGTTGTCTCTGGACTCCACCCGGATGCTGCCGCCGTGCTTTTCAATTATCTGCCTGGATATGAACAGCCCGAGCCCGGTGCCTTTATTCTTTTTGGTCTCCGGATTGTCCAGCCTGGAAAACCTTTTGAACAGCCTCTGTGTTTCTTCGCCGGTCAGCGGTTTTCCATCGTTATAGACCTCTACTTTTATTCTATCACTTTCTTGAACGCAGTTAAGGGACACTTTGCCATTGGCGGAGCCGTATTTGACGGCATTTCCGACAAGATTGTTGGCAACGATCTGCATCAGATTGAAGTCCGCACGGACCTTTATCCCCCTCGCTATGTTGTTCTCTATCACGATACTCTTTTCTGCGGCCGGTTTAAAAAATTCCTGAACGCTCTGGTCCAGCAGGTCCTCGCCCAGGAGAAGATCGGTCCTGTTCACGGGCATCTCGTCCTTTTCTATCCTGGACAGGTTGAGAAAGTTCTTTACTGTAGAGTCAAAATACTCCAGGTTCTTTACCACGGAATCGAGGGCTTTTCTCTGCTTAAAATTGATCATCCCCAGGAAACCGTCCCTGACGCTGTAGGCGTGCAGCATTGTAGAGGCAAGAATGCCCTTGAGTTCGTGCGAAACAAATCCGACAAGGTCAAGGTACCTGATGTTAGAATCCTTGAGAGTTCTTTCCCTTTCGGACAACTGCACGGCCATAAGGTTGAAAGACCTCGCGAACTTGTTAAGTTCTTTTATCGGCGTTCTTGTCATTACCCTGAAAGCAAGGTCCCCTCCCGAGATCTTTTCGGTAGCCTCCAGCATTCTGTCGATGGGCCGTGTCATGGAAAACTCGAGAAAGAACGCAAGAAGAGCGGCAAAGACGGATGCCACTGCCACTATTCCCAGGAACATGATAAGAATGTTCCTCTTCATGTCCCTGAAAGGCTCTTCAAGCGTCCCCACATAAAGGATACCGATGACCTTTCCTTCTATGTCCCTGATAGGCTCATACGCGGTAAGATACCAGTCGGTAACGACAAAGGCCCTGTCAAACCACCTGCCGCCCTTTACCGCCACCCTTTCGTAAACATCTTTTGAGATGCGGGTCCCCAGGGCTCTGCTGCCCTGACGGTCAAGGACATTGGTCGCGATCCTGACATCGTCCTGAAAAATGGTGACCGTGCCCAAAGGTTTTCCTTTGTAGAGCTGTTCCTCAAAAACATAGCCGCGCACTGCATCCACAAGCTGAAGGTCCCTGTTAAGAAGCCTTCCGCCGTAGATCACCTTATCCACTTTACCCGCGCTATCATAAGATAAAGGAGATGCACAGCCTATGGCCATGGCGTTTTCAAGCTCTTTTCTTTCGGTAGGCAGTGCCATGGGGGTGTTGACCAGCGGCATTCTTGCCCTTTCATAAAGCTCTGCACCCATCTTTTTCAGTTCGTCCTTATCGATTATCCTGGTGCCTCCGGCAGAAGCCCCCGTCTCAAAGGCCCGTTTTACTATCTCGCTTTTGACAGAGGGCAGTTCGGAGCGTTTAACTATATCAAGGTAGTCCAGCCTGAGTTTTATCCTGATGCTTTTGAGGTCGCTTGGTTCTCCCATAAAAGAGAAGACATCTTTGAGCTTTTCTATCTCTGCATTATAGAATTTGCGCGCTATCGTAATATCGCTGACCATCTGCTTCTGCTCTCTGCCGACTATGTTGCTGTTGATCACATAGGCGCCAAAAATACCCACTAGCAGAGCAAGCATAGTTATAACAAGCAGAAAGGAGTAGATTATTCTTGTTCTGATGCTGGTCGGCTTCATTGTCCTTGCCTTATTTGAAGAGTTGCCTGCCAAAAACCGCGGCTGTAATTATTATATACCATACGAACGCCATTAGTGCTAGAATATTGCCATGATAAAAAGCGATCATTACAGGACAGCCACCTTTATAGCGCTTCTGGTGATATCGACGCTCCTTTTTCTGCTTCTGCTGAGGCCGTTCTTTAAGCCGATCGGGGTCGCGTTCATAGGCTCCATCCTGGTATACCCCATGTACAAGTGGGTCAGTTCGGTCTCAAGGTCGAGGACATTCGGCGCTTCGGTAAGCGTGCTCACTCTTATAGCCGTGTTTGTGGCGCCTCTCATATTCTTAACCTACGAGATCTACAAAGAGCTTACCGATCTTCTCCTGCTCATGAGGGGCAGCTACAGCCCGGAATATGTAGGCAGGCTCGCCGAGGCCGCAAGGTCCCTGCCCGGCGCTTCGGAAGTAATAGCAGGCATTAATGAAACCGCCCAAAGAACGGCCTCGTATTTTGCCGCCCAGGCTTTTTCTACGATTAAGAACATAATCTGGTTCCTGGTAGAGATATTTGTGGTGCTCATAACAATATTCTTTGTCCTAAGGGATTCCTCTTCTCTGCTTGACAGGACTCATGCCCTTTCCCCGTTCAAGAAACATGAGACCGACACGGTCCTTAACAAGATCAGGGACACCATTTATGCCACGGTGTTCGGCGTGGTAGTGGTAGCCATGGTCCAGGGGTTCATCGGAGGATTGGGCTTTGCCATGCTGGGCCTGGAGTCTCCCGTCCTTTGGGGCTGTGCGATGGCCCTGCTGGCCATGATACCTTTTCTCGGAGCGCCTGTGATCTGGTTCCCCGCTGTCGTCTATCTGTTCCTGCACGGACAGTTCCTGAGCGCTGTGTTCCTCTTTTTGTGGGGGGCTTTTGTGGTGGGGCTCATCGACAATGTGCTAAGGCCGCTGATAATAGGAGGAAAAGCCCGGCTGCATTCCCTGCTTGTTTTTTTCAGCGCCTTCGGAGGCATAATACTTCTGGGGCCCGCCGGAATATTCTTTGGCCCTATAATCCTGTCCATAACGCTGGTGCTGGCTGATTTTCTGGAAAAGAAGATAAAGGAATCGTAGCCAGTGCCAAGTCGCGGCCGCACAGGAATGCTCAAAGCCATAAATAGACTCCGCCCTGTTCTGGCATTACTCCTGCTGCCGTTCTTTTTTGGCTGCGGGGTCTTTGCTCCGGGACCTTCTACAAAACCGTTCTTCACCGACCCTGTCGAAAAGATCTCCCTGACCTCTTCCCCAAGCCTGACACTGAGCCTGTTCTGCGAAGCGCAGGCCCTGGACCCTCTGGTCTTTAGGACCGGCACACGGGTCCACATGGGTTTCTGGTCCCTTTATCCCAACCGAGCAAACCTTGCAAGGGTGATCGATGCCATAAACTCGGATACAGGTTCAACGCCTTTCAACAAAGCCATCTGGGACGAAGGAACTGCCACAGCTTCTTCGATGCAGTTCCCTTCTTATATAAGGATGAACGATGAGTTCTGGTATGAGAGAGCCTCTGCCTCGGGAGGTACTGTAACATTGACCATTGAAGGCGTCACCTATTCCTACACAGATCCCCATCCAGTGACCTTTGCTCAGGCAGACACCATCTGGGGACAGTACTCACAAAGATATACTGATCTTGCGCCTTTAATAAGGCGATCAACGGGTCTTACCCCGGAAGCGCGGTGCTTTGTTGAAGGCGCCAAGTCAAACAGGGTCTTTTACACATATGAGCTGCCGCAGCTTGAACAACTTGAGGCCGGCGGGGACATAATAGTCTATTTTGCGTCAACTTCCGAAGCGGATTGGAAAACACCTGCCGACTGGGTGGAAGGCACCAAGAACGCTCCTACACCTGTTGCTCCTTAAGGATTCTCTTTGATTTTGGGGGTAAGGTCAGACATGGAAGCTCTGCTTAATTGATCTTTGACCGATTGATTGTTCTTGTCGGGGATTTCTTCTAGTAGTCTAGTAGTGAGGATATGTCAGAATTAAACCGAAATGAAACTTTGTAAACCGGGGATTTTTCAAAAACAAATGGCATTCTTTCCTTGTCCTTGTTCTTGACCTTGTCCTACGAACAAAAGCATACACCATTAAAGGACAAGGACGAGGACAAGGAGACTCACAAATACTTTATTAGGCTAAGTAATAATGGATATGCTTTTGTGAGTCTGGGGTGGCTATCGGGATTTGAACCCGGACTAACGGGACCACAACCCGTCGTGCTACCGTTACACTATAGCCACCGCGCATTTCGTCCCCGGGGCGATTCGAACGCCCGGCCTACAGCTTAGAAGGCTGTTGCTCTATCCAGCTGAGCTACGGGGACACTTCGACTCGCTATGCTCGCTCAGTGTTCATTCTACACCGCACAAACATATTCCATCCTATAAGCCCCGAGCCTGTCGAGGGGCTACGGGGACTCGTCCTGAGCGAACGAAGTGAGTCGAAGGACACTTCGACTCCGCCCAACAAAAAAAGAGCGGGAGAAGGGATTCGAACCCTCGACATCCTGCTTGGAAGGCAGGAACTCTACCGCTGAGTTACTCCCGCTTGCTCCGCTCGGTGCAAGCTTAAAGAAAGTATAACATCGGGCCGACGGGATTTGAACCCGTGACCTCACGCACCCCAAGCGTGCGCGCTACCAAGCTGCGCTACGGCCCGACTTTGCTCTTTCTTAGATCGGGGAGACAGGATTCGAACCTGCGACCCCCTGCTCCCAAAGCAGGTGCGCTACCAAGCTGCGCCACTCCCCGTCACGAGCAAGCAACATTTAGTCGAGGAACTCCCCGTCCGAATTAATTATAACACCTGGGGCGTGCTATCATTTGGACATGAAGGATATCTGGGCAAAATTAACGCATGAAGCGGTCATTTCCGCTGCAGAAAAAGAAACGGGGAAGACTCTCAATGGTTTCTGCCTAAAAAGGAACAGCTACATCAACAGGGTATTTGAGCTGGAGGACTCTAAAACAAAGCAGCGCTATATTGCCAAGTTCTACCGCCCGGGCAGATGGGACAGCGATACTATACAGGAGGAGCAGGACCTTTTGTCCCATCTTAAGGAACTGGACCTTCCCGTGATAGCTCCCATAAAGGCTAAAGGAAGGTCCCTGTTCCGGTTTGACGGCATCTATTTTACGCTGTCCCCGAGGATGGGAGGCAGGGCGCTGGATGAGTTCAGCGACGAAAGATGGGAGGAGACAGGCCGCATCATCGGCAGGATGCACCTTGCAACCCAAAAAAAAAGCTCTGCCCAGCGCGCCGTCTGGCGCCCGCAAAAGGCCACCGAGGCACATCTTAAGACCCTCCTTTCCGGCGGGACCGTCCTGCCCGACTATAAAGCACCTCTGGAAAAGGCAGCCCGCGCGTTTATCGAAGCCTTTGATCCTCTCTTTAATGACAGAGAGCTGTTCCTGATCCATGGAGATATCCACCGCGGCAACTTCATTCATCGACCGCAGGAAGGCGTATATGTCATAGACTTTGACGATATCTGCACCGGGCCTGCCGTACAGGACCTGTGGATGCTTCTCCCCGACAAAGAGGAGAACTGCAGAAAAGAGATCGAGCTTTTTTTAAAAGGTTATCAAACTTTTAGAAAATTCGACTTATCGGAACTTGACCTGATACCCGCGCTCAGGATAATGAGGATGGTCCATTTTGCCGCCTGGTGCTCCGTTCAAAAGGGGGAGCCACACTTTGAACAGAGCTTTCCCAAATGGGGAGACCAGAAATACTGGAACGAACTTATCCGGGAGATGAACCGCCTTATTTTTTTTCAAGAATAGATAACAGATACTTGCGCGTTCTTCTAAAAGCGATGCCCCTGTGCGATATTCTGTTCTTTTGAGCCGTTGATATCTGGGCAAAAGTTTTATGGGTCCCGAAAGGAACAAAGACAGGGTCATATCCGAAACCGCGCTTTCCTTTTAACTGACAGATAATACTTCCTTTGACCTTTCCTTCGATCGTCTTGATCTTTTTCCCGGGCCTTGCAATGGCAACGGCGCAAACAAAACAAGCGGTCCTTTTACCTTCGGGGAACCCTTTCATCACGCGCAGAAGTTTTTCGCACAACCTTTTTGGGGTGGCGGGAGGAGCAACGAACCTGGCAGACCTTACCCCCGGTTTTTTGTTGAGCGCGTTAACACAGAGCCCGCTGTCATCCGCGATAGAAACAAGCCCGAGTTCCTTCTCCACTGCTCTTGCTTTTTTTACCGCGTTCTCTTTGAAGGTCCTTCCGTTCTCCGACACTTTTATCTTTTTGGGGAAATCCGAAAGAGAGGCTATTTTTAAACCTTTTATGTCCAGGATCTTCCCTATTTCCCTGACCTTGTCCTTATTTGAAGTCGCAAGAACTATCTGCATTTGAGGGCTTTTGCTCCTATGTCCCTGCGAAAATACATATCCTCGAATTTTATCTTTGCGACCGCCGCATAAGCATTATCAACGGCGTCTTTGACCGAGCCACCGAGCCCCGTAACGCCAAGCACTCTGCCTCCCGAAGTGACCGTGCCGCAGCCCGCCGAGGAGGTCCCAGCGTGGAACACGACAACATCCTTCATGGCCGCTGCAGCATCCAGCCCTTCGACAATGAACCCTTTGCCGTATTTGCCGGGATATCCGCCTGAAGCCATCACCACGCAGACCGAGGACTTTTTGTCCCACTCAATAGTAACCTGCGACAGCCTTTCGTCAATGACCGCCTCGATAATATCCGCAAGATCGGTTTTCAACCTCGGAAGCACAGCCTGCGTCTCGGGATCGCCGAACCTGC